>Ga0255139_1000002_pt1 | contig 282319 bp, 263 predicted proteins | sample Law_Colum_RepB_8_FD_188549 | JGI IMG/M metagenome (GOLD analysis project Ga0255139, IMG submission 188549) | Freshwater microbial communities from St. Lawrence River, New York, United States - Law_Colum_RepB_8d | ecosystem: Environmental > Aquatic > Freshwater > River | place: USA: New York...
CGCTGAACGCTTGTCACCACTTCCACCCGAGTGGGCGTTGCTGAAGACATAGTCATATCCATGGTCGTATTCCTGTTTCTTAGTTTAAGGAATACCGACGGGACTGTGTTTCAGGGGGCTAACTCAGCCTGTCCAGAATAGACAACAAAAATCGGCAAAGTTGTTCTTCGGTGTGGTGGTGCTTCTTGCAAACGGTGGCTTGCCCCATTTGGGCAAACAAGGCTTGGGTGAATTGCAACAAAATGCGCTGCACGGCCGTGTCACCGTTGAAGCTGTTGAGCACGGCGCTCAGGCGGATTCGAATGGCCGAACCTGCTGTTTGGACCACAGCCTGGTTGTGGGTTGATGTGCTGCCCAGCAAAAGGTAAAGACCCACCATGCCTTCGCGTCCTGTCATGGCAATTTCAGTGGAATCTCCGTTCTCCAAAAAATACATCCAGGAGACGATGGCGGTCGTCGGGAAATAAACATGACTCAAAACTTTTCCCGGTGCATGCAAAACCTGTCCGACTTTCAGATCCACCCATTCGAAGTGGGGTTGCAACGCGGTGTAAAGGGGCGCGGGAAGTAAGGTAAGCAAATGATTTGAAACAGTTTGTCTCGATGACATTTTTAATGATTATGTAAGTTTCTGTAAATTTATCAGGGTTTCCCCTGTTTATATGTTCGGTATCGCACCCAAAAGTGCTTTCTATTTTCACTAATTTGACTTAAGTCAATCTTTTTGACGCCAGGGTGACAACACCCCATTGAGTCAGCGAGTCCGGGTCATGGCTTGCAGCGCTTGTTCGTCAACAATGTGCAAGCGCCCTCTGCTGTAGGTGAGCAGGCCAGCGTCCCGCAGTTCACCTGCTGCCAAGGTGATGCTGACGCGTCGCACACCGAGCATGCGAGCCAGGTGTTCGTGGGTCAAATGCAGTGTTTGCGTTTGGGCTTTGTGGGCAGAAAGCAGCAGCCAGCAAGCCAACCTGCGACGGATGTCGTGGGTTTGTATTTCTGCAGAGACTTGGGCGATGTGCTCGACCAGTTGCCAAAGGTATTTTGAAATGAACCACAGTATTGGAGGGCGGGTGTCTATCAAGCGGCGCAATGCCGAGCTTGGAGCACACCAAGCACGACCGGCTGTCTGGACCTCAAACTTCAAATGTTCAGGTCTTGAGTTCAACACGCCCGATACACCGACCACGCCTTCGGCGCCCAGCAAACCGACAGCCACCGTGGCCTGCTTCTCGCCCTCCACCAGCAGGGCAACAGTTGCTCCCGTCAGAAAATAAACCAAAGCATCTTCATCATCTGGAGACCCGCACAATATTTGGCCAGACTTGAGCTCTACAGGCATGCAAATTTCTTGCACCTGCGCCTGGTCTTGGGGTGTGAGTTGTAGGATGAAGCCGTTTTGAAAAAAATTCACGGTGAACACCCGAAGGTGGTGTGTTTGAACGCCCGCATGAGCGGGGACCCAATTGATCAGATCAGAGGCACGGCTCTGACTGGGTTGAAGGCAAGTATATGTTGCAAACAACGCCAGATTAAATGGGGATTTGTGAGCTCACATTGTTCGATAGAGAACATAAAATAGAACTCCCATGAAAATACAAACCGTTTGATTTTGCAGTTTTTATCTGCAGAAAACTCGGCTTCAATAATGTGATGGTCCAAAGCACAAACAACACATTGCTGCAGAAAATGCTGCTGGATGTCCCTGATGCTGTCGCTCATTTTGAACGGGTACACGTCAAGAGCGGGGTCTGGTCAGAAAACGGGCTTCAGCGGAGCGACTCGGCTTACTTTCCGGATGACAGCTTGGTCAGTTTGTCTTTGGGTCGTCAAGCCATGAGTGATGCCACCATCGCGGTTGTCGGCCGTCATGCTTGTTGGTTGCCGGGTACGCTGGATGGCGCGCAACTGCAAGCGCAGGTGCTGCATGGCAGCCAGATGTACCGGCTGGATTGGCGGATTGTGCAAGACGATCCCCGTCGCTTTGCTCCTTGGCTCATGCACACGGCCAATGCTTCACAGCGCTTGATTCGGCAGATGACGCAAATGGCTTTTTGCGCCCAGCAACACACAGTGGCTCAGCGGTTGGCCAGTTGGTTGCTGGTGTGTCTGCATCAGTCCAGCCAGGCTTCCTTGTGCATTCGCTTGGTCGATGTACACCACTCTGTTCGGTCTTCGCCTGACGCGTTTCAAGACGCTTTGAATGCGTTGCAGGAGCGTGCAGGTATTCGCTGCGATCCGGAGACACCCTCCTCGCCTGGTCAGGGGCAGATGCCCGCAAGGCTGTGGACGCAGGATCCGCAGCAGCTGAGCGTGCTGGCGTGCAATTGCCATCGACACATCAACGAAAAGGTCTCAGCTTGAGGCCAACACATCGATCGACAAAGCTTCGGCCACTTTGATGCCGTCAACGCCCGCCGACAAAATGCCCCCCGCATAACTGGCACCTTCTCCAGCGGGGTAGAGGCCGCGGGTGTTCGCACTTTGAAAATCATCGCCGCGAGGCATGCGCAAAGGCGAGGATGTGCGCGTTTCCACCCCGGTCATCACCGCATCGGGCATGTCATAGCCTCTGATTTTTCGGCCAAACACCGGCAGCGCTTCGCGCATGGCTGCTACCGCGTAGTCGGGCAACACATCCGCCAGATCCACCAGCTTGACGCCGGGTTTGTACGAGGGCTGTACACGGCCCCATGTGGTGGAGGGACGCTGGGCCAGGAAGTCACCGACCAGCTGCCCCGGGGCTTCGTAGTTGCTGCCACCCACTTCAAACGCCCGCGTTTCCAGTTGTCGCTGCAGCACGATGCCGGATAAGGGGTGCGCCACAGGCGGTTGCTGGCGCGACAGGGCCAAGGCTTCTTGCGCCAGCACAGCGCCGTCATCGTTGCCAAAGGCGGCTTGCCAGTCGGCCGTGTCCAGCGGGTAGTCGGGCGGGTCGATGGCCACCACCATGCCGGCGTTGGCATTGCGTTCGTTGCGCGAGTACTGGCTCATGCCATTGGTGACCACGCGGCCTGCCTCGCTGGTGGCCGCCACCACGGTGCCGCCAGGGCACATGCAAAAACTGTAGACCGCTCGGCCGTTTTGCGCGTGGTGCACCAGCTTGTAATCGGCCGCGCCCAACAAGGGGTGGCCTGCGTGGCGGCCCCAACGCGCCTGGTCGATCACGCTTTGCGGGTGTTCGATGCGCACGCCGATCGAAAACGCCTTGGCCTGCATGGCCACACCCCGGCGGTGCAGCATCACAAAGGTGTCGCGCGAGCTGTGGCCCAAGGCCAGCACCGCATGGCGGGTGTGCAGGGTTTGGCTTTGGCCTGTGCGCAGGTCTTGCACTTGCAACCCGGTCAGTTGTTGGCCGTCTGGGGTGGGCGACAGCAGCACATCGCTCACGCGTTGCTCAAAGCGGATCTCACCGCCGAGTGCGATGATTTGTTCGCGGATGTGTTCGACCACCTTGACCAGCTTGAAAGTGCCGATGTGCGGGTGGGCGGCATACAGGATGTCGGCAGGCGCTCCGGCCTTGACGAATTCATGAATCACTTTGCGGCCGAGGTGGCGCGGGTCTTTGATCTGGCTGTACAGCTTGCCGTCTGAAAACGTGCCTGCACCGCCTTCGCCAAATTGCACATTGCTCTCGGGGTTGAGCACCTTCTTGCGCCACAGGCCCCAGGTGTCTTTGGTGCGTTCGCGCACGGGTTTGCCGCGCTCCAGAACGATGGGTTTGAAGCCCATTTGCGCCAATGCCAACGCCGCGAACATGCCGCAAGGCCCGAAGCCGACGACCACGGGACGCGCGCCTTCTGCCGCACCAAAGCCTTCGGGAGCTTGACAAGGCGCATGCCATGTCATGTCGGGTGTGGGCTGGATGTGTGGATGGGGCGCGTGCTTTTGCAGCAAGGCGCTTTCGGTGGCGCCATCGGTCAGCGCGATGTCCACGATGTAGACCGCCAGCAAGTCGGCCTTGCGGGCGTCAAAGCTGCGTTTGAACACATTCAGCGTGGCGATGTCTGCCGCTTCAATGCCCAAGGCCTGCGCGGCCAGCTGGCGCAGTGCGGCTTCAGGGTGCGGTGTGGGCAGGCGGTCTTCGTCGGTTTCTGACGGTGCATCGGCCGAGCGCCGCACTTCAACCGGCAGAGCCGAAAGGGGGAGTTTGAGTTCTGAAATTCGGATCATGGCAACCTCTGTGGCTTGTGGTTATCAAGCAAGAAGCCGTGATTATCCCCGCACGGAGCGCTGACCTGCGACCGGTGTCAGGAGATCTTGTGACTGAAGTCTCAAGGGATGGCTTTTTGCAGGAGCCCACCCTGTGGGCGATGGGCGTGTAACACGCCCTGCAAACCATCGCCCACAGGGTGGGCTCCCACAAAGATAAAAATCCCCGCATGGTCGACCAAAACATGGGCCATTCAAACTTCATCGGGCCGGATCAACCAGGCGGCAGGCTTTGAGGTCAGCAGCTTCAGCGCCGAGGTGATGCTGTGTCAGCCGACTCAAGCAGGCAAAAAGCCCTCAATCGACAAATAGCGCTCACCCGTGTCGTAGTTGAAGCCCAGCACGGTGGCCCCGGCGGGCAATTCCGCCAATTTTTGCGCGATGGCAGCCAGCGTGGCACCCGACGAGATGCCCACCAGCAGGCCTTCTTCACGGGCCGAACGTCGGGCGTATTCACGGGCGGCTTCGGCGTCGACCTGGATCACGCCGTCGAGCACGCTGGTGTCGAGGTTTTTGGGGATGAAGCCCGCACCGATGCCCTGAATAGGATGGGGCGCAGGCGCGCCGCCCGAGATCACGGGCGAAGCGGCAGGTTCGACCGCAAACACTTTGAGTTTCGGAAACTTGGCTTTGAGCACGCGGGCGGTGCCGGTCAGGTGGCCGCCTGTGCCCACGCCGGTGATGAGGGCGTCGATGCCATCGGGAAAGTCGGCCAGAATTTCTTGGGCCGTGGTGCGCACATGCACGTCGATGTTGGCGGGGTTTTCAAATTGCTGGGGCATCCAGGCACCGGGTGTGCTGGCCACCAGTTCTTCCGCACGGGCAATCGCGCCCTTCATGCCTTTTTCGCGGGGCGTCAGGTCAAACGTGGCGCCATAAGCCAGCATCAGGCGGCGGCGCTCGATGCTCATGCTGTCGGGCATGACCAGCACCAGCTTGTAGCCTTTGACCGCCGCCACCATGGCCAGGCCGATGCCGGTGTTGCCCGAGGTGGGCTCGATGATGGTGCCGCCGGGCTTGAGTGCACCAGACTTTTCGGCGTCTTCGACCATCGCCAGTGCGATGCGGTCCTTGACCGAGCCGCCAGGGTTGCTGCGCTCGGACTTGATCCACACATTGGCACCCGCGCCAAACAGGCGGTTGATGCGCACATGCGGGGTGTTGCCGATGGTGTCGAGGATGGTGTGGGCTTTCATGGCGGGCTCCTTGCTGAAAATTGGGTGCAAAAAAACATTGTGCGTGAAAGTTCAGACCTTTTGCGGCATGAGCTTATGCCTGGAGGCGATAATCAAGCGGTGAAGCTCGCCAGACCGCCGCTGGTGCAATCTCCGAAAGGAGGCACTGGAGGAACGTCCGGACTGCACAGGACAGCGTAGGAGGTAACTCCTCTCCACCGTGAGGTGAGGATCAGAGCAACAGAGACGAGTCGCCATGGGGCAACCCTTGGCGGGTGAAACGGGCAATCTCTACGCGCAGCAATACCAAGTAGGCCAACGTTGATGTGGTTCCGCAGAGTTGGCGGGTAGGTAGCATCGAGCCGGGTGGGCGACCCCCGGCCCAGAGTAATGGCGGTCACGCAGCGGGCAACCGCTGTGCACAGAATCCGGCTTATCGGCGAGCTTCACACTTTTTTCCAGGCAACAAAAAACCCGCCGAAGCGGGTTTTTTGTGTTTTGGTGCCTGACGGCCGAGCGGTGTCTTAGCCGCGCGAAGGCATCAGGGTGCCTGCCAGTGCAAACACCGAATTGGGTGCGGTGATCTTCAAGGTGCTTTTGGGCTTGGCGAACACACCGCGCTTGACGGCAGGTTGAGGCGCAGGCTCCACGGTCACACCTTTGGTGCGCTGCTCGGCCACCAGCTGGCGCAAGCTGATGGATTGCAGGTGCGTCAGCATTTTTTCGTTCAGGCTGGCCCACAGGTCGCTGTTCATCCAGCCGCCTTCGGCAGCAGCTTCTTCGTCAGATGGGGCATCCACGGCACCCACGATGTCGGCCATGGTGATTTTTTCGGCATTGCGCGACAGCGAATAACCGCCGCCGGGGCCGCGGGTGCTCTCGACCAGGCCTTGCTGGCGCAGTTTGCTGAACAGCTGTTCCAGATAGGACAGCGAAATCTGGTGGCGCACGCTGATGGCGGCCAATGACACGGGGCCGCGGTCTTCGCGCAGCGCAACGTCAATCATGGCGGTGACGGCAAATCGGCTCTTGGTGCTCAAACGCATGGTGTGCTCCTTTCTGCGTTGGTCAAACCCTCTTGGGCATGGCCTGGGTCAGTGACTGCGTGGTACGCAAGTGTGACTGAATGGTTATTTTCTCAGACTCCTGACACAGTTGGGCATTGCCCGTTTCATTTCAAGGGTAAATCCTGTGTATTTTTGTCGGAAATCAATCAGAAGCGTTCATAGCCTTCGAGCTGCCGCCATTGACCGGGTTCCAGCGGGGCCAGGCTCAGACGGCCCACCCGTTGGCGACGCAGGTCTTGCAGCGGGCATTGCTGGTCCAGCCAGCGCCCCAGATCCTGACCTTCGATGTCTTTGCCTGCGATGCGCAGCACCGTGAGTTGGTCGGTTTGTCGGTTGATGCTGGCGCGAATTCCGGGGCCGTTCAGGGCTTTGAGCGTCCCTTCGCTCACAGGCCCCTGGACCGTGGCCATCCATTCCATCTCCATGGGGCTGCGGCGGTCTTCCAGGTGGCGCAGCACACCCAAGTCGTCCGAAAAAATGCACAGCCCGCTGGCAGCTTTGGGCAAAGGCAGGGGCATTTGCATTTTGGCCAGCCGCTCGGGCCCCCAAATGCCGGGCTGCTGGGCTTTCAGGCCTGCGGTGTCTTGCAGCCATGCCAGATTGGCCACCCGGTCAGCGGGTTTGAACAGCACCAAAGTCAGTGGTGCCAGGGCGGCCATGGACACCAGACGGTTGACGTTCACAGGCTGCTCGTCCCGCACGCGTCGGGCTGGATCGGTGACCACTTTGCCTGCAACCTGGACGCCGCCCGCCACGATCAGGGCTTCGGCCTCGCGGCGAGAGCAATTCTGGTCAGCGGCCACGCGTTTGGCCAGGCGAATGCCTTCTTCAGAGGGGGTCATCAAATCTTTCAAAATTCTCGGGATGTTTCAGGACAAGGCTTGTTCGCGGATGTGGTCCACATGCGCTTGCAGGGACCGGGCAGCCACCGGCCACAGGCGGGGTGGCACGTCGTCATAGGCTTTTTCGACCCACTCCTGCAGGCTGCCTTGGGGCAGGGCCTGCATGGCGGCGGCTATTTTGGCCTCGCGCCTCATGCGGTGGGCCTTCAGCTGCGTGATGGCCTGGTGCGCAAAACCCAGCACATGGCCGTGGGCGGGCAAGATGAACTCAATGCCACCGGCCTCGCAGGCAGCGGCCAGTTTGTCCAGCGAGTCGAGGTAATCGCCCATGTGGCCGTCGGGCGGGTCGATCACGGTGGTGCTGCCGTTGAGCACATGGTCGCCAGAGAACAGCAGGCCGTCTTCTTCGAGCACCAGGCACAGGTGGTTGGCCGCATGGCCGGGGGTATGCACCACGCGCAGGGTGTGGGTGATTTCGCCGTCAACACCCATGCCTTGCAAGACCAGTTTTTCACCATCGGCCAGCTCGCGCTCGGGGGTGAAGCGGCTGTTGGCGCGTGCCGTGGGGCGCGATGCCAGGCCCAGTATGGGCGGCTTGACGGTGCACAGCGCTTGCAGCGGGGCCGCGCCGGGAGAATGGTCTGCGTGTGAGTGGGTGCACACAATGGCTTTGATCTGTCCGCCCGCCGCACGCCACAGGCGCTGCAGGTGCTCGTCGTCGGCCGGGCCGGGATCGATGGCGATGTAGCCGGTGTTCGGGTCGCCCACCAAATAGCTGTTGGTGCCGGGGCCGGTCATCACGCCAGGGTTGGGGGCGGTGAGGCGCTGCACGTTTTTGAGCAGAGCCACCGCTTGGTCTGTCTGCCAGTCCAGGTGGTGGTGGATTTGCCCATCGGGCGTGACCAGGGCCAGTTCGCCAAACGGGGCTTCGTGCTCCATGTAGCGCGCTTCGTTGCCCGCCAGCCAGCCGGCGCGGGGGCAGCTGGTCCACAGCGGCTCGTCGTTCACGGCGCAGGCTTGCAGCACGTCGTCCACCTTGGCAAAGGCTTTGAGGCGCTCCAGGGTGCGGATGGTCGGGAAGATGATGTAGAAATCGCCCGCTTCGTGGCGGGTCAGCGCATCCACCGGGCGCACCCACACGGGCTCGAACTGCTCGGACTCGTCGGCCACCGGGGTCTGGCCTTCGGGCATGCGCGCCACCAAAAATGGCACATCAAAACGGCGGGGCAGGTCGCGGTCGGTGATCCAGTGGGCCAGCACAAACACCTGGTCGGCAGCCAGCGTCAAGCCTTTGGCCTGGCATTGGGCTGCAAAGGGTTTTTTGCGGTCGATTTGGCCGATGTCGGCGTTGTCGGCCCAGCGCCCATCGACATGGCGGGCGAACAAAATGCCCAGCTCTTCGAAGCTTTCGCGGATCGCCGCGATGGCTTGCGTCAGGTGCAGATCGCTTTGTTTGGGGCGGCGGCGTGCCAAGGGGTGGGCTTGGGCATCGGCGGCATCCACGCCGCCACCCGGAAACACATAGGCCCCCGGTGCAAAGCTGGCCGTCATGGAGCGGCGGGTCATCAAGACCTCGATACCTTGGGGCCCATCGCGCAGCAGCAGCACGGTGGCTGCCGGGCGCAAGGGCGCAGGTTCACGTTGGGGGTGCAGGAGTTGGGATGTGCGTGCCATGCCCCATTATCGGGCCGCGATGGGGAGCGCCCTGCCGGTTTGGGGTCGACTGCTGCTGAAAGTTCAGGTCCAAGTCTGGGACGATAATCGCGGCCATGCACATTCGCTTTACCAAGATGCAAGGGGCGGGCAACGATTTTGTCGTGCTCGACGAGACGCGAGGCCGTTTGGGCCTGAACGCGGCCCAGTACCGTTTTTTGGCCGACCGCCACTTTGGCGTGGGGGCCGATCAAATTCTGACGGTCCGCCCGTCGCCCGCGCCGGGTCTGGATTTTGAATACGTGATCCACAACGCCGACGGCGGCGAGGTGGAGCACTGCGGCAACGGTGCCCGCTGCTTTGTGCGCTATGTGCGCGACAAGGGACTGACCGACAAAACCACGGTGCGCGTGAAAGTGCAGCAAGGCGAGATCGAGCTCACCATGAACCCCGATGGGCGCGTGACGGTGGACATGGGCGCGCCCGTGTTCGACTGGGAGCGCGTGCCATTTAACCCTATCGGCCTGATCAGCGACCAAGTCAACGGTTGGCCCGTGTTTGACCTGGATTTGGGCGCACTGGGCCTGGCTCGCGTGGGCGTGGTGTCCATGGGCAACCCGCACGCGGTGCAACGCGTGGAGGATGTGGACACCTTCCCGGTGCTGGCCCAAGGGCCGCTGATTGAAAACCACCCGGCTTTTCCCAACCGCGTGAACGCGGGCTTCATGCAGATCGTCTCGCGCAGCCAGATCAAGCTGCGCGTGTTTGAGCGCGGCGCAGGCGAGACGCTGGCCTGCGGCACCGGGGCATGTGCAGCCGTGGTCGCAGGCATTCGCCAAGGCTGGCTGGACCACCGGGTCGACGTGCAGGCCTTGGGCGGTGTGCTGACCATCGAATGGGCCGGACAGGCCGACAGCCCGGTGCTGATGACCGGCCCTGCAACTTCTGTGTTTGAGGGCAGCATCGACGTGCCCGACACCCTTTCCTGAATTTCTGGAACTCCCACATGACCACGCCTGAACCCATGACCCCGATCACCGAAGACGACATTGCCGACTATCTGGTGAACACACCGGATTTCTTTGAGCGCCATGCCTCACTGCTGGCCACGGTGCAACTGACGCACCCTCAAAGCCACCGCACGGTGGGCTTGCAAGAGCGACAGGCGCAAATGCTGCGCGACAAGATCAAGGGGCTGGAACACCGCATCATGGACATGATCCGGCACGGCAACGAGAACATGGTGCTGACTGACAAGCTGCACCGCTGGTCGTGCGAGCTGATGGTCACGCCGCCCGATCACCTGGTCGATTCGGCAGTGGACAACATTCGGGAGCTGTTTCAGGTGCCGCAAGTGGCCTTGCGCCTGTGGTCGCTGGATGCGGCACACACGCAAGCCGCCTACGCTCAGGGCGTGACCGACGCGGTGAAAGCCCTGGCGGCCTCGCTGGAAACGCCTCATGTGGGCCTCAATACGGGCTACGAAGCAGTGCAATGGCTGGTCGAGCCCAGCCAGGCCGCTTCGCTGGCTTTGCTGGCGCTGCGTGCCGGACCAGGACAGGAGGCTTTTGGTTTGCTGGTGTTGGCCTCTCCCGATGCGCAACGCTTCAACAGCCAGATGGGCACCGACTTGCTTGAGCGCCTGGCCGAACTGGCTGGGGCCGCCCTGTCGGTTTTGCGCGCCTGAACCTCAAGCCCTTTCATGGTCAAGCCCACTTCGGCGCCGCCTTTGCTGGCCCAAGACCTGGAGCCTGTTTGGGGTCGACAGGAGGTGGCTTTGCCGTGGCGAACAGCTGATGCGGCCTCGCCCTGGCCATCGAACATTGACCCTTCCTCTGCGGCCCTACCAGCCCCAGACCCGCTGGTCACCCGCTACCTGGACCACGTTCGTTTTGAAAAGCGCCTGGCCGAACGCACCTGCACGCTGTACCAATTGGATTTGGTTCGCTTGGCCGATATGGCGGCCGCGACCGGCGTGCCTTTGCTGCAGGTGCAAAACGGCCACATCCGCCGCTGGGTCGCGCAAATGCACAGTGCCGGGCGCAGTGGGCGCGGCATTGCCCTGATTTTGTCGGGCTGGCGCGGGTTTTACACCTGGCTGGGCCGCGAAGGTCTGGTCGCTCACAACCCGGTGGCCGATGTGCGCGCGCCGCGTGTGGCCAAGCCTTTGCCCAAGGCGCTGGGCGTGGACGAGGCCGTGCAATTGGCCGAGCACGAAGAGGACAACGACGACCCCTGGCTGGAAGCCCGCGACGCGGCCATGGTGGAGCTGCTGTACGGCTGCGGCCTGCGCATTGCCGAGTTGACGGGGCTGGACGTGGTGGCCAGCGCCGACGCGGCGCGTGCCGGGCGTGGCTGGATCGACCTGCAAAACGCCGAAGTGCAGGTGCAGGGCAAAGGCAGCAAGCGCCGCAGCGTGCCTTTGGGCCGATCTGCCATCGCAGCGCTGACGCATTGGTTGGCCGTGCGCCCACAATTGCCGGGCATGCTGAGCCAGCCCACGCCGGGCGCATCCGCTCTGGCGCTGGCGCTGTTTCCCGGAAAGCACGGCACGCGCTTGACGCCTCGTGGTGTGGCGCAACGCCTCAAGCGCCGCAGCTTGCTGGCGGGCCTGGCCACGCCGGTGCACCCGCACATGCTGCGCCACTCCTTTGCCAGCCATGTGCTGCAGTCCAGTGGCGACCTGCGCGCTGTGCAAGAGCTGCTGGGCCACGCGAACATCAGCACCACGCAGGTCTATACGCGGCTGGATTTTCAGCACCTGGCCAAAACCTACGACGCGGCCCACCCCCGCGCCAAGCGCAAATGAGGCCCTTGGCCTGCGGTGCGGTCGCCGTGTGAGGCCATGTCCAGTGCCGGCGCGCCGCGCTCGAATTCGTCGCTACACTCCCCAACTCTTGTCTTTTAGTGGAACCGCGCCATGTCCCTGATCCCCACCACCATCCTGACCGGCTTTTTGGGCTCGGGCAAAACCACCTTGCTCAAGCGTGTGCTGACCGAAGCCCACGGCCAGAAAATCGCCGTGATCGAGAACGAGTTCGGCGAAGAGAACATCGACAACGACATCCTGGTCTCGGACACCGACGAGCAAATCATCCAGATGAGCAACGGCTGCATTTGCTGCACCATCCGTGAAGACCTGCGCGTGACCTTGCAACTGCTGGCCGCCAAGCGCCGCAAAGGCTTGCTGAGTTTTGACCGCATCGTGATCGAGACCACCGGCCTGGCCGATCCTGGCCCTGTGGCGCAGACTTTTTTCATGGACGACGAGATCGCCGAGACTTTTTTGCTCGACTCCATCCTGACGCTGGTGGACGCCAAACACGCCGCCCAGCAGCTCAATGACCGCCAGGAAGCGCGCCGCCAGGTGGGCTTTGCCGACCAGATTTTCATCAGCAAGTCCGATTTGGTCTCACCTGAAGAGCTCGACGCCTTGCAGCACCGCCTCAAGCACATGAACCCGCGTGCACCCCAAAAGGTGGTGCACTTTGGCGAAGTGGCGCTGTCCGAAGTGTTCGACCTCAAGGGTTTCAATCTGAACGCCAAGTTGGACATCGATCCTGATTTTCTGAAAGACGATGCCCATGACCATGTGCATGACGAGCATTGCGATCACCCCTCGCACCAGCACGGCAACGCTCACGGGCATGACCATGACCACGTTCATGGCGAGGATTGCAACCATCCCTCGCACGCCCATGAACAAGGCCACCACCATCACCACGATGACGATGTGAAAAGCTTTGTTTTCCGGTCCGACAAAGCCTTTGACCCTGCCAAGCTGGAAGATTTTCTGGGTGCCATCGTCAATATTTATGGTCCCCGCATGTTGCGTTACAAAGGCGTTTTGAACATGCGCGGCACCGAGCGCAAGGTGATTTTTCAGGGCGTGCACCAGCTCATGGGCAGCGATTTGGGTCCGATGTGGGCCGATGGTGAAGTCAAAACGAGCAAGATGGTATTCATTGGCATCGATTTGCCCAAAGACATTTTGCTGCAAGGTCTGGAGCAGTGTTTGGTTTGATGGCGGACTTGCCGCATGCTGGCCTGTCTGACCATGCCGAGAACTTGTCTTTAATCGACAGCGCTGCATTTTTTGACCGTTCTTATCGCTACAATCGCCCGCCTGAAGCCCCCCCTTTCCGGTCGGGCTGGCGAACCCACCAGGTCTACAACAAGGGTTTGGAATGCAAATGAACAGGTTTCTCAATCGGTTGCTGCAATGTGGCAAGAGGTTTGGGCCTGCCCTTTCACACGGCTAGGAGACAAGACGTGAAGACCTCGAACAAAAAAGCGACAACCCGAGTGCCAGCCAGCAAGGCCAAAGTGGCACCGGTCAAAAAAGCGGTCCCCGCCAAAAAGCCTGTGCCAGCCAAAAAAGCGGCAGTGGCCTCCAAGGCGGTGCCGGCAAAAAAGGCGGCGCCTTCCAAACAGGCAGCACCTGTCAAATCCAAAGCGGTGACCCCAGTTGCAGCGAAAAACAAAAAACTTGCTGCGCCTGCCAAGGCCGTGAAAGCTGTTAAACCTGTTGCAGCTCCCAAAGCCGCAGCAGTCAAGACCTCTAACAAAGCTGAAGTGCCAGCTGCACGCAAAACAACGGTTACCAGCGCCAAGCCAACGCCAGCACCCCAGTCCAAAATAGCCCCGACACCGGCTCCTCCAAAGATCATCTCTGTACCTGAAGCGAAACCTATGACTGTTAAAAAAGTGGCGACACCTACCCCCGAGGTCGCCCTGGCTGCCGTGCCGGCAGCGGCCCCTGTTGCACCTGATCAATTGATTCGAGCCACTCGGCCCTCAGCGCGGCTGGCCCAGATCACGGTGCCTTCCTTGCCTCCGGCGGTGGCTTCGACGGCCGCCAAGGCCAGTTTCATGCCCAGCACACCTGTGGCTGCGGTCTCTGCGCCTTTTGCACCCATCAAGAAAGACCCCAAGCTGGCCAATAACTGGAAGACCAAAGCCCTTGAGGAGCTGAGCGACGCCGAAATTCTGGCCATGCCTGAAGCGGAGTACATGAACAGTGTTCAGATGGCGTATTTCCGACGCAAACTGACCACCTTGAAGCAGGAAATCCTGAACAGCGCGGGTGCCACGACCGAGCACTTGCGCGAAGATACCGTGGTGGTGCCTGACCCGGCCGACCGTGCCACCATCGAAGAAGAACATGCCCTGGAGTTGCGTACCCGCGACCGTGAACGCAAGCTGCTCAAGAAAATCGAGCAATCGATTGCCTTGATCGATGCCGGTGAATATGGTTATTGCGACGAAACTGGCGAGCCCATTGGGGTGGGACGTTTGTTGGCCCGCCCGACCGCGACCTTGTCTCTCGAGGCGCAGCAGCGCCGCGAATTGAAGCAAAAAATGTTTGGTGATTGAATCGTGTGACCTGTTTGCGTCTGCGTAAAAAAACCCCTGCCCAGGGGTTTTTTTACGTCCGATCGCTGACGCGGTGTTGTTGAAATGTCTTTTTGACTTTCATGCATTTGCTATTTTTGTGTTTTTAAATCCTTCATAGGTTACTTTCAGTGCCATCCGTAAGTGCCTAATTTACAAAGAAATTCCCATTCCAGATGGCTTCAATATCACAGCTAAGCCATTGATTTAATTGAAAAAAATCGATCTACACCTGTTGAGTTGCATTGAATTCCTGATACAGTGCAAAAAAGTGCAAATAAGTGGGGAAATGTGCCTTCACTTGCATGTTTCAACTGAAAAAGGTCGTGGTCGTGTTCCAAGGGGCTTCATCGCTGAGTCTGGATGCCAAAGGGCGGTTGTCTGTACCGACCCGGCACCGTGACGTCCTGAGCGCCACGGCGCAGGGTCAGTTGACGATCACCAAGCACCCGCACGGCTGTTTGATGGTGTTTCCCCGCCCAGAGTGGGAGAAGTTTCGCGAGCGCATTGCCCAACTGCCCATGTCTGCCCAGTGGTGGAAACGCATCTTTTTGGGCAACGCCATGGATGTCGAGATGGATGGCACCGGTCGCGTGCTGATTTCGCCCGAATTGCGCCAAGCCGCAGGCATCTCCAAAGACACGATGCTGCTGGGCATGGGCAACCATTTCGAGCTGTGGGACAAAACCACTTATGACGCGCAGGAAGCGCAGGCCATGCAGGGCGACATGCCCGATGTGTTCAAGGATTTCTCTTTCTGAATGCCATGACCGAATCTGTATTGACCCACACCACCGTGCTTCTGAATGAGGCTGTGGACGAATTGCTGCAGGCTTCGGCCGGTGCAGATGGGTTTTATGTGGACGCCACTTTCGGCCGGGGTGGTCACTCGCGCCTGATTCTGTCTCGTTTGTCGGCGCAAGGGCGCTTGCAGGCTTTTGACAAGGACCTGGAAGCGATTGCCGAAGCCGGGCGTATCGAAGACACCCGTTTTTCGATTCGCCATGAGGGCTTTTCGAACCTGGGTGACTTGCCGCCCGCCAGTGTCGATGGCGTGCTGATGGACCTGGGCATCAGCTCTCCCCAGATCGACAGCCCCGAGAGGGGTTTTTCTTTTCGTTTTGAGGGCCCGCTCGACATGCGCATGGACACCACGCGCGGCGAAAGTGTGGCCGATTGGCTGGCAACAGCCACGGTGGATCAAATCACGGAGGTGATACGTGACTATGGCGAAGAACGGTTTGCTTTTCAGATTGCAAAGGCGCTTGTGGCTCGCCGACAAGAGCGGGGCCCAATTTCAACCACCTCCGATTTGGCCCAGCTCGTGGCTGACACGGTCAAAACCCGCGAGCCGGGCCAGAACCCTGCAACGCGGACATTTCAGGCTTTTCGGATTTTCATCAACGCCGAGCTTGAAGAGCTCGAACAAGCGCTAGAGGCCAGCCTGCATGTGCTGGCTCCAGGTGGGCGGTTGGTGGTGATCAGCTTCCATTCGCTGGAAGACCGCATCGTCAAGCAGTTCATCGCCAAGCACTCCAAGGAAGTGGTGGACCGCCGCGTGCCCTTTGCCGAGCCGGTGAAGATGCGCTTGAAGGCCTGCGGCCGCGTGCGGCCCAGCGAGGCCGAGGTGCGTGGCAACCCGCGTTCGCGCAGCGCCATCATGCGCATGGCTGAGCGCACCGAGGTGCCTGCATGACCCGTCTGAGCATTTTTCTGCTGATCGCGACAGTGGCCAGTGCCCTGTTTTTGGTGCACAGCCATTACGAATCCCGGCGCTTGTTCATGGCCCTGGAAACCGCCCGCAAGGAAGCCAAGCGCTACGAGGTGGAACATGACCGTCTGCAGGTGGAGCAACGTGCCCAGGCCACGCCGTTGCGCGTGGAGCAGATTGCGCGCCAGCAATTGCAAATGCGCACGGCCTCTCCTGCCATCACCCAGTATGTGACGCTTTCGGGGGTGACGCCTTCGTCAGTGCCTGTGAAAGGGCCTGGCCAATGAACCGCAGCCGCAGCGTTCAGTTGACCTCCAGCCCCTTGCTGGCCAGCAAGACTCCGGTCTGGCGCAGCAAGTTGATCGTGGCTGCCATGGCGCTGGGTTTCACGGGGCTGGTTGGACGTGCCGCGCATGTGCAGGTCATCGACAACGACTTTTTCATTCGTCAAGGCGAAGTGCGCTTTGCCCGAACTTTGAGCTTGCCTGCCAACCGTGGCCGCGTGCTCGATCGCAACGGCGTTTTGCTCGCTTCCAGTGTGCCTGCGCCCAGCATCTGGGCCAATCCCGAAGACATTGATCGGAGCGACCCCGTCAAACTCGCCCGCCTGGCCAAGCTGCTGGAAATGTCGCCAGCCGAGCTGGACAAAAAGCTCAAGGACGATGAGAAAACCTTCGTCTGGTTGCGCCGTCAGCTGGACGAGCCGGTGGTCAAGGAAATTCTGGCACTGGGCATCAAGGGCGTTTACGACATCAAGGAGTACAAGCGTTTGTACCCGGAGGGCGAAGCCGCTGCGCACATTGTCGGCTTCACCAACGTGGAAGATCAGGGTCAGGAAGGTGTTGAGCTGGTTTTCCAAAAGCAGCTGTCCGGCAAGGCAGGCTCTCGGCGCGTGATCAAGGACCGCTTGGGCCGTGTGGTCGAAGCGGTAGGTGAGACGGTGCCCCCAGTGGATGGCCAAGACCTGCAACTGAGCATCGACAGCAAGGTGCAGTTTTATGCGTATCAAAAACTGCGGGATGCGGTCACTGAGCACAAAGCCAAAGCAGGCAGCGTGGTGGTTCTGGATGCGCAGACGGGTGAAATCCTGGCCTTGGCCAATTACCCCAGCTATTCGCCTTCCAAACGGGTCAATTTGAGCGGTGAGCAGCTGCGCAACCGGGCCTTGACCGACACGTTTGAGCCCGGTTCGACCATGAAGCCTTTTGCCGTCGCCCTCGCGTTGGAAAAAGGTTTGGTCAAGCCCGAGACGCCTATCCAGACCGCGCCTGGACGCATCACCATCACCGGTTCGACCATCACCGATGCGCATCCGCATGGTGTGTTGACGGTGAACGAGGTGATCCAGAAGTCGAGCAACGTGGGCACTGTCAAGATGGCCATGCAGCTGCAGCCGCGCGAAATGTGGGAAATGTATGCCCAGGTCGGATTTGGGCAAAAGCCCCAGCTGCCCTTCCCCGGGGTGGTCAGCGGGCGTTTGCGCCCCTACAAAACCTGGCGGCCCATTGAACAGGCCACCATGAGCTATGGCTATGGCATTTCGGGCAGCTTGTTCCAGGTGGCCAGGGCTTACACCATGTTTGCGCGCGATGGTGAGGTGGTGCCTGCGACCTTGATGAAGACCGAGGGTCGGGTTCAGGGCGAGCGGGTCATCAGCGCAGAAAACGCCAAAGCCATGCGCAAGATGCTGCAGATGGCGGCAGGCCCCGGCGGCACAGCGCAAAAAGCCCAGACCATGGGCTATTCCGTGGGCGGCAAAACCGGCACAGCGCACAAACAAGAAGGCAAAGGCTACGCGGGCAAAAAATACCGTGGATTTTTTGTTGGCATGGCACCCATTGAAGCCCCTCGCATCGTCGTGGCCGTGATGATTGACGAACCCAGCAATGGCCGCTATTTCGGCGGCGATGTCGCCGCGCCGGTGTTCAGTCAGACGGTGCAGCAAACCTTGCGCTTGATGGGTGTGCAGCCCGACATGGCGGTCAAACCGCAAATTGTGGCCAAAGCCGTCGAGGAGTCGTTTTGATGCGGTTGATGCACAACGCCCCTGAAGCCGCGCAGTGGCTGCGCACGCACGTGACGGGCGAGCTGCGCACCGACAGCCGCCAGGTGCAACCAGGCGATGGCTTTATTGCCTGGCCAGGTGCTGCCACCGACGGGCGTCGTTATTTGTCACAAGCCCTGGCGCAAGGGGCCACGGCTTGTTTGCTCGAAGAAGCGGGGCATGCGCCTTGGTTGAACGCCTCGCACGCTGATGCGGTGAACCATGGACATGTGGCCGTCATGCACGACCTCAAGGCGTGGACAGGCCCGGTGGCCGATGCCTATTACGAGCACCCTAGCCAGGCCCTGAGTGTGTTGGCCGTGACAGGCACCAATGGCAAAACGTCCACCGCCTGGTGGCTGGCGCAGGCCCTGTCGTCCCCTGCGCTGAAACAGGCCTGTGGCTTGATTGGCACTTTGGGTGTGGGCCGTGTGCCCGATCTGGTCTCGACGGGCATGACCACACCTGACCCGGTGCTGATGCAGCGCCAATTCAGGACATTTGCCGATGCGGGCGTGACGCACTGCGCCATTGAGGCCTCCTCGATCGGGCTGGCCGAGCACCGCCTGAACGGCACGCACATCCGCGTGGCCGTGTTCACCAATTTCACACAAGATCACCTGGATTACCACGGGGACATGGTCAGCTACTGGGCGGCCAAAGAAGCCCTGTTTGGCTGGCCTGGTTTGCAGGCGGCCGTCATCAACATCGATGACGCGCAGGGCGCCTTGTTGGCCCAAGGTCTGCAGGGCCGCGCACTGGATGTGTGGACCTGTTCGCAGCGCGGTCCTGCTCGCTTGCAGGCGCGTGCGCTGCCTGGTGTCCAGGGTCTGGCGTTTGAAGTGATCGAAGCCGGTGCAGTGCAGACGCTGCGCACCGAGCTCATGGGGGACTACAACATCGACAACCTGCTGGGTGTCATCGGCAGTTTGCGTGCCTTGGGCGTGGACCTTGCACGCGCCGTGCAGGCTTGTTCGAATTTGACAGCGGTACCGGGTCGCATGCAGCGTGTCCATCCAGAGCTGCCACATTTGGCTGCAGCGCAGGCTGAGCAGGATCTGCCCTTGGTGGTCGTGGATTACGCGCACACCCCCGATGCCGTCTCGCATGCGCTCTCGGCCTTGCGATCGCAGGCGACTGCACGCGGCGGTCGTTTGTGGTGCGTGCTCGGGTGCGGCGGTGATCGCGATGCGCTCAAGCGACCCTTGATGGCCGCTGCTGCAGAGGCTGCAGCCGATCAGGTGGTCTTGACCAGCGACAACCCCCGTTCTGAATCGCCCGAAGCCATTTTGGCGGCAATGGTGGCGGGTTTGATCCGTCCCCGACAGGCGCATGTTCAATCAGACCGCGCCTTGGCGATTGCCCAGGTTGTGGCTCAAGCGGCCGCCAAAGATGTGGTGCTTGTGGCGGGCAAAGGCCACGAGAGCGAGCAGGAGATCATGGGCGTGCGCCATCCGTTTTCGGACCTGGTGCAAGCCCGCAAGGCTTTGCAGCAGCGCGCACAACAGCCTGCCCAACACCTTCAGGGAGCTGCCGCATGAGCGCCATGAACAGCCCCATGCAGCTCAGTCTGGCCTTGGCCCTGAGTTGGTTGAGTCAGGCACGCGGCGTGAATGTGTCGTCTGTGGTGATTGACCGCGTGCACACCGACAGCCGCAGCCTGCAGGCGGGGGACTTGTTTGTGGCTTTGCGTGGTGAGCGCTTTGACGGCAACCAGTTCATCGCCCAGGCGAAGGCACAGGGTGCCGTGGCCGTGGTGTGCGAGGCCTCGGGTGAGGCGCAAGCCCTGGCAAACGGTCTGCCTGCTTTGGTGGTGCCAGATGCCCGCATCGCTTTGGGCGAACTGGCCGCTGGCTGGCGCAGGCAGTTTGATCTGCCCTTGATTGCCGTGACCGGCAGCAATGGCAAAACCACCGTGACGCAGATGATCGCTGCCATCTTGCGTGCCCATGCAGGACAGGATGCCTTGTCAACCCAAGGCAATTTGAACAACGACATTGGCGTGCCGCTGACCTTGTTCAATCTGCGTGCCCACCACCGCATCGCCGTGGTCGAGTTGGGCATGAACCATCCTGGCGAGATTGCCTATTTGTCGCGCCTGGCCCAACCCAGTGTGGCCCTGGTCAACAACGCACAGCGCGAACACCAGGAATTCATGGGCACGGTAGATGCCGTGGCGCAGGAAAACGGTGCGGTGCTGCAGGCCTTGCCCGCTGACGGTGTGGCGGTGTACCCGGCAGACGAGGCGTTCACGCCGCTTTGGCAAGCTTTGTCGGGCCCCCGTGCGCAGCGAACCTTTGCTTTGGGCGGGAATGCCTCCCGTGCTGAATTGCACACCGATGTGTCTGCCGCTGTGCTGGTGTGGCAATCGGGTGCCTGGCAGTTCACCCTCAAAACACCCGAAGGCACGGCACCCGTGCGTTTGCACATTGCCGGTCGGCACAACGTGAAAAATGCCTTGGCCGCTTGCGCTTGTGCGCTCGCTGCTGGCGTGCCCTTGGCTGCGGTGGTTCAGGGTCTGGTCGCCTTCGAACCGGTCAAGGGCCGTTCGCGTGCGCTGCTGTTGCACACAGCCGCCACGCAGATCACATTGGTCGATGACACTTACAACGCCAACCCCGATTCGGTCCGCGCCGCCATCGATGTGCTGGCCGAGTTGCCTGCGCCGCGTTTGCTGGTGCTGGGTGACATGGGCGAAGTGGGCAACCAAGGGCCCGAGTTTCACACCGAGGTCGGCGCATATGCTGCCGAGCGCGGTATTGAAGCGCTGTACACCTTGGGCGATTTGTGTGTGCACGCCGCGCGGGCTTTTGGTCCAGCACGGCATTTCGAAGACATGGGCAGCTTGCTGAATGCAGCCACTGTGCATGTGGGTGAGTTCCAGAGCGTGGTCGTCAAAGGTTCGCGCTTCATGAAAATGGAACAGGTGGTTGAAGCCCTGCTGTCACGGGGCGATACAAAAAACAGTCAACACAACAATAAAAAAGGGGAGCCCCATGCTGCTTAGCCTGGCCCAATGGTTGCAAAGTTTGTCCCCGGAGTGGGGCTTTTTGCGTGTTTTCCAATACATCACGTTCCGCGCCGTCATGGCTGCGATGACAGCCTTGCTGATCGGTCTTGCTGCGGGTCCTTGGGTGATCCGCCGCCTGACTTCACTCAAGATCGGACAGCCCATTCGTGGCTATGGCATGGAGTCACACCTGTCCAAAAGCGGCACCCCCACCATGGGCGGCGTGTTGATTTTGCTGTCGATCGCCATCGCCACTTTGTTGTGGTTCGACCTGTCCAACCGCTTTGTCTGGATCGTGCTGATCGTGACCTTGGGCTTTGGTGCCATTGGGTGGGTGGACGATTGGCGCAAGGTGGTCAACAAAGACCCCGAGGGCATGCGTTCGCGTGAGAAGTATTTCTGGCAGTCGGTCATCGGTTTGGTGGCTGCACTTTATTTGGTGTTCAGCATTTCCGAAAGCTCCAATGTGCGGGTGCTCGATTTGTTTGGCCAGTGGGTCATGTCCGGCTTTGATGTGAACTTGCCACCCAAGGCGGGTTTGCAGGTGCCCTTCTTCAAAGAGGTCAACTACCCGCTGGGCGTGCTGGGCTTTGTGGTGCTGACTTATCTGGTCATTGTGGGCTCCAGCAACGCCGTCAACCTGACCGATGGTCTGGACGGTTTGGCCATCATGCCGGTGGTCATGGTGGGCTCGGCATTGGGTGTGTTTGCCTACGTGACAGGCAGCTCGGTGTATTCCAAATACCTGTTCTTTCCGCACATTCCGGGTTCGGGCGAATTGTTGATTTTCTGCGCTGCCATGGCCGGGGCAGGGCTGGCCTTTTTGTGGTTCAACACGCACCCGGCGCAGGTCTTCATGGGCGATGTGGGCGCGCTGGCGCTGGGCGCGGCACTGGGCACCATCGCGGTCATTGTGCGTGCCGAAATCGTACTGGCCATCATGGGCGGCATCTTCGTGGTCGAGGCCTTGTCGGTGATGGCCCAGGTGACCTACTTCAAGTACACCAAGAAAAAATATGGCGAAGGTCGGCGCATCCTGAAGATGGCACCTTTGCACCACCATTTTGAGAAAAGCGGCTGGAAGGAAACGCAAGTGGTTGTGCGCTTCTGGATCATCACCATGCTGCTGTGCCTGGTCGGCTTGTCGACCTTGAAGCTGAGGTAAGCCATGCAGCTCCAAGGCCAACACGTTCTGATTCTCGGTTTGGGTGCTTCAGGCCTGGCGATGGCGCGTTGGTGCGCGCAAGCCGGGGCTGACGTGACCGTGGCCGACACGCGTGAAACGCCACCCCAATTGGGCACTTTGCAGGCCGAGTGGCCTGCTGTGCGTTTTGTGTCCGGTCCCTTTGTGGCCAGCTTGGTCGAGGGCAGCGCGGTGCGTGCCGTGTTCCGCAGTCCCGGTTTGGCGCCCGACGTGGTGGCCCCGGTGGTGGAGGCTGCCCGTGCCATGGGCCTGTGGCAAGGTGGCGAGCTGAGCCTGTTTGCAGCGGGCTTGAAGGATTTGAAAGAACGCTTTGGCTACGCCCCTCAGGTGCTGGCGATCACCGGCACCAACGGCAAGACCACGGTGACCTCGCTCACGGGACAGTTGGTGGCGCGTGCGGGCAAAACCGTCAAAGTGGCAGGCAACATCGGCCCCACGCTGCTCGACACCCTGACCGAAGCCATGGCGCAAGCGCAGGAGCAAGCCCAAGAGCAGGTGGCGCGGGAAGCCGCAGAGCGCGAGGCCGAGCAGGCAAGTCCGGAACACGAGACCACGGAACAGTCGACGCCCGCACAACAGGCCTCCACACAAGCAGCGCCTCAAGATTCGGACAGCACCGCCTTGGCTGACGCAGAGCCACAAGAAAACCCATCCGAATTGCAAAGCGATGAAGCCGAGCCTGTGCTGCTGGCGCCGGTTGCCCCTGTGGTGTTGCATCCCATGGCCCAGGCCTTGCCGCAAGTCTGGGTGTTGGAGCTGTCCAGCTTTCAGCTCGACAGCAGCGAAGGCTTTGAACCGACAGCTGCGACGGTGCTGAACATTTCGCAAGATCACCTGGACTGGCACGGCACGATGGCCGCTTATGCCGCGGCCAAAGCCCGCATTTTTGGCACACAGGCCTTGATGGTGCTCAACCGTGAAGACCCTCAGGTCATGGCCATGCGCCCCGCCCCAGTGCGGGTGAAACTGCAAAAGCCGGTCGAGCGTGCATGCATCCTCTTTGGTGGGGACATGCCGCAGCGTCCTGGTGACTTCGGGATCGAGGTCATGAACGGCATGACCTGGCTGGTGCGTGCGCTGGAGGCCGATGAAACACGCCGCCGTCGCAAAGACGAGGCTGAAGAGCTGCACATTCAGCGCTTGATGCCTGCCGATGCCCTGCGCATTCGGGGACGGCACAACGCGGTCAACGCGCTGGCGGCATTGGCGCTGGCCAGCAGCGCCGGCTGCGCTTTGGGCCCCATGTTGTACGGACTGCGTGAATACCGGGGTGAACCCCACCGCGTGGAGCCGGTGGCCATCGTCAACGAAGTGGAGTATTTCGACGACAGCAAGGGCACCAACGTGGGCGCGACGGTGGCCGCATTGCAAGGCCTGGGGGCTGATCGACGCGTGGTGATCATTCTCGGCGGCGATGGCAAAGGTCAGGATTTTTCACCCCTGGCCGATCCTGTTCAGCGCTTCGCCCGCAGTGTGGTCTTGATCGGGCGCGATGCGCCGCGCATCCGCGAGGCATTGCAAAACCAGGGTGTTCCGCTGCATGACGCTGCCGATATGCACGCGGCGGTCAGCCAAGCTGCAGCGCTCGCGCAAAGTGGTGACGCGGTGTTGATGTCGCCTGCATGCGCCAGTTTTGACATGTTCGACAACTACGGCCACCGTGCCGAGGTCTTTTGTGATGCTGTAGCGGCTGTGGCCGACGCCGCAGGCTTGTCCATGGAGGGCGGTCTGTGAGCGAAGCGCTGTCTTTGTCCCAACGCATGCAAGCGGGCTTCGCACGCATGACCGGTTTGTTTACCGGTGGCATGGGTGAGACCGTGAAAAGCCAGAGTCTGCCGGTCAATTTGGGGGGCTATGAATTTGCCCGTCAACCTTCGGGTTCATCCGCGCGTCTGCAAGGCGTGGACCAAGCCCTGGTTTGGGTGGTGGTGGTCTTGCTGATGTGGGGGATGGTCATGGTGTATTCGGCATCGATTGCCATGCCGGACAACCCACGCTTTTCACGCTACACCCAAACCCATTTCCTGACCCGTCATGTGATCTCGATGGTGGTGGGTTGCATCATGGCTTTGCTGGCCTTTCAGGTTCCCATGGAAACCTGGGAAAAAGTGGCCAGACCGTTGTTTGTGATTTCGCTGGTCTTGCTGGCCTTGGTCTTGATTCCCTTCATCGGCAAGGGGGTCAATGGTGCGCGCCGCTGGATCTCCTTTGGCGTGATGAATTTCCAGCCTTCCGAGTTGGCCAAATTGGCCACCATCATCTATGCCGCCGATTACATGGTGCGCAAGATGGAGGTCAAAGAGCGGTTTTTCCGTGCGGTCTTGCCCATGGGGGCCGCTGTGGCCTTGGCAGGTGTGTTTTTGCTGGCAGAACCCGACATGGGGGCTTTCATGGTGATTGCCATCATCGCCATGGGCATTCTCTTTTTGGGCGGCGTCAATGCCCGCATGTTCTTTCTGATTTTTGCCGTGCTGGTGTCGGCCTTTGTCGTCATGATCGCCGCCTCGCCTTGGCGGCGTGAGCGGATTTTCGCTTACCTGGACCCTTTCAGTGCTGAACACGCGCTGGGCAAAGGGTATCAGTTATCGCACTCATTGATTGCGATTGGCCGGGGCGAAGTCTGGGGTGTTGGCTTGGGTGGCAGCGTCGAAAAGCTGCACTGGTTGCCCGAGGCCCACACCGACTTTTTGTTGGCCGTGATCGGTGAAGAGTTTGGTTTGGTCGGTGTGTCCCTGGTCATTTTCCTGTTCTTGTGGCTCAGCCGCCGCATCATGGTCATCGGGCGTCAAGCGATTGCACTGGACAAGGTTTTCTCTGGCCTGGTGGCTCAGGGTGTGGGCATCTGGATTGGTTTTCAGGCCTTCATCAACATGGGTGTGAACCTGGGTGCTTTGCCCACCAAGGGCCTGACCTTGCCCCTGATGAGTTATGGCGGCTCCGCCATCATGATGAACTTGATTGCCATCGCGGTGGTCTTGCGCATTGACACGGAAAACAAGCAAATGATGCGCGGAGGTCGGTCATGACGACAGCGCCCATGAAGACCGCACTCATCATGGCTGGAGGGACCGGTGGTCACATCTTCCCGGGCTTGGCTGTGGCCGAGGCATTGCGCGATGCAGGCTGGCGCGTGCACTGGTTGGGTGCGCCGGACAGCATGGAAAGTCAGTGGGTGCCCGCGCGCGGTTTCGCATTCGAGCCGGTTGTTTTTGGTGGCGTCAGGGGCAAAGGCCTGCGCACCCTGGCGTTGTTGCCCATGCGTTTGTTGCGGGCGTTTTGGCAAAGTTATGCCGTCATGCGCCGAGTCAAACCGGATGTGGCTGTGGGCTTGGGGGGATACATCACCTTGCCCGGCGGCATGATGGCCAGCCTTTGGGGGGCAGGACTTGTGCTGCACGAACAAAATTCGGTGGCAGGACTGTCCAACAAGCTGCTGGCACCACTGGCCGATCGTGTGTTCACTGCGTTTCCGGATGTTCTTAAAACCGGACAGTGGGTGGGCAATCCGTTGCGCCGGGCTTTCACGGAACAAGCGGCACCTGCAGAACGTTTTGCAGGACGCAGCGGACCACTGCGTGTTTTGGTGGTGGGGGGCAGTCTGGGGGCCAAAGCCTTGAACGAGATCGTTCCGCAAGCGCTGGCCTTGATGCCTGCAGACCAGCGCCCCGTGGTGACGCATCAAAGCGGTGCCAAACAAATCGAGAGCCTGCGGGCCAACTACGACGCGGCAGGCGTGCAAGCCGAGTTGACACCGTTCATTGAAGACACCGCCACCGCTTTTGCAGAGGCCGATTTGGTGATTTGCCGCGCTGGCGCCAGCACCGTGACCGAGTTGGCGGCGGTGGGTGTGGCCGCGATTTATGTGCCTTTTCCATTTGCTGTCGACGACCACCAGACGTCGAACGCACGCTTCATGGTGCAAGCCGGCGGCGGCTGGTTGATGCCACAAGCGGACTTGACAGCAGAAGCCTTGGCCAGCCGTTTGCAGGCCTTGACGCGGCATGACTTGCTCACGGCGGCTCAAAAAGTGGATGCCCAGAAAAAAATAAATGCCACACGGGAGGTCGTGATGGCTTGCGAGGAGTTGACGGCATGAAACACGCCATTCGTAAAATTCATTTCATCGGTGTGGGCGGCTCGGGCATGAGCGGCATCGCCGAAGTGCTGCTGAACCTGGGTTACCAAATTTCGGGTTCGGACCTGGCCGACAGCACCACATTGCGCCGGCTGGCGGCCTTGGGCATAGAAACCCATGTGGACCATGCCGCCAGCAATGTCAAGGACGCCGATGCCGTCGTCACCTCGACGGCCGTGAAAGCGGACAACCCCGAGGTGCTGGCCGCCCGCGAGCGCCACATCCCCATCGTGCCCCGAGCCGTGATGCTGGCCGAGTTGATGCGCATGAAACAAGGTGTGGCGATTGCTGGCACGCACGGCAAGACCACCACCACCAGCCTGGTGGCCAGCGTGTTGGCAGAGGCGGGGCTTGACCCGACTTTTGTGATTGGTGGTCGCCTGAACAGCGCTGGTGCCAACGCCAAGTTGGGCACGGGTGATTACATCGTGGTGGAGGCCGATGAGTCGGATGCGTCGTTCCTGAACTTGTTGCCGGTGATGGCGGTGGTCACCAACATCGACGCCGACCACATGGAAACCTATGGCCATGACCTGGCGCGACTGAAAGCGGCATTTGTCGAGTTTTTACACCGCATGCCCTTTTATGGCACGGCGATTGTGTGCTCTGACGATTTGGGCGTTCAATCCATCGTGGACCAGATTGCCAGGCCTGTGACCACTTATGGCTTGCGCGAGGGCGCGCAGGTGCGTGCCGTCAATGTGCGTGCCGAAAACGGACAGATGCATTTCATCGTCAAACGCCAAAACGGTGTGACTTTGCCCGACATGCCCATCGTGTTGAATCTGCCGGGTGAGCACAATGTGCTCAATGCCCTGGCTGCGATTTCGGTCGCAGTGGAGTTGGGTGTGGACGATGCGGCTGTGCAACGCGCATTGGCCAGCTTCAAAGGTGTGGGGCGTCGTTTCCAGCGCTATGGCGAAGTGGCCACCGCCAATGGCCAAGGCCGATTTACCGTGATCGACGATTACGGCCATCACCCCGTCGAGATGGCGGCCACACTGGCCGCTGCGCGCGGGGCTTTCCCGGGGCGCCGTTTGGTGCTGGCATTCCAGCCACACCGCTACAGCCGCACGCGTGATTGCTTTGAAGACTTTGTCAAAGTCATTGGCCAAGGCTGCGACAGTGTGTTGTTGTCCGAAGTCTATGCCGCAGGCGAAGCACCCATTGTGGCGGCCGATGGCCGCTCGTTGGCGAGGGCACTGCGTGTGGCAGGCAAGGTCGAGCCGGTTTTTGTGGACCAGATTGGCGACATGCCCCAGGCCGTGATGAACAATGCACGCGATGGCGATGTGTTGATTTGCATGGGTGCAGGCTCGATTGGGGGCGTTCCGGCGCAGGTGGTCGAATTGGCCGCCCGTGGTCTGCCGCAAGGGGAAGTGGCATGACCGTCAGCACCACACCAAAACAGGCCGTAGCACCCGCCGCATTGGGCAAAGTCGCGGTCCTGATGGGGGGGCGCTCTGCCGAGCGTGAAGTGTCGTTGATGTCGGGCCAGGGCGTGCTCAAGGCTTTGCAGGCTTCGGGCGTGAATGCACAGGCCTTTGACCCTGCAGAACGCGACTTGAGCGAACTCAAGCGCTATGGCTTCGAGCGCTGCTTCATCGCCTTGCATGGCCGATATGGTGAAGACGGCACCGTGCAGGGCGCCTTGGAGTTGCTGAACATCCCCTACACCGGCTCGGGGGTGATGGCTTCAAGCATCGCCATGGACAAGGTCATGACCAAGCGAGTCTGGCTTGCCGAGGGCTTGCCAACCCCACGTTATGTGTTGCTTGGCAAAGCTCAGCTGGCGCAAGTGTCTGTGGCGGACCTGATTGCGCAGCTGGGTTTGCCGATGATCGTCAAGCCAGCTCGCGAGGGTTCATCGATTGGTGTGAGCAAAGTCACCCAGGCCGATCAGGTGCTGGCCGCTTTGCGCGCTGCGGCAGCTTGCGACAACGACATTTTGTGCGAGCAGTGCATTGTGGGTGATGAAGTGACATGCCCTGTGCTGGGTGAAGGGTCTTCCGCCCAAGCCTTGCCCATCATCCGCATCGTGGCTCCCGAGGGCAACTACGACTATCAGAACAAATACTTCACCGACGACACGCAGTATCTGGTGCCGAGCGGCTTGCCTGCTGCCGAAGAAGCCGCCATTGAGGCCTTGGTCGTCAAAGCTTATCGCGTGCTGGGTTGCAGGGGGTGGGGTCGCATTGACGTCATGATCGACGCGAGCACGCGTCAGCCCTATCTTCTTGAAATCAACACATCGCCTGGCATGACAGGCCATTCATTGGTGCCCATGTCTGCACAGGCTGCGGGCATGGATTACGAGACGCTGTGTTGCGAATTGCTGTCGTCCGCAGCACTGGACTACCAGGGGCTTGCCGGATGAAAAAAACCATGGCCCTGCCCGTCGATATCCGTCTCATGAACATGGCTTCAGCGCTTTTGCTGGCCGTGTTGGTGTGCCTGGTGATCGGCGGTGGGGCTTGGTGGTTGCTGAGGCACCCTGTGTTCGCCATACAGCAAATTTCGGTGCAAGGCGAAGTCACGCGCAACAACGCGGTGACCTTGCGCGCCAATGTCATGCCCCAGCTCAAAGGCAATTTTTTCACGATCGATTTGCACCAGGCGCGTGACATCTTCGAGTCGGTGCCTTGGGTCCGCATTGCGGTGGTGCACCGTGATTTCCCCAACCGTTTGCGCACGGTCTTGCAAGAGCACCACCCCATCGCTTTGTGGGGCGAGGAGGGAGCCAACACCATGCTGAATCAACAAGGGCAGGTTTTCGAGGCCAATGTCGAAGATGTGGATGTCGACAAGTTGCCGCGCATGAAAGGCCCGGACGCCGAGTCCATGGCTGTAGCCCGAATGTTCCAGGTTTTGAGTCCCCTTTTTGAGGCGGTGGACATGGGCATTGACCAAATTGAATTGACCCCGCGTGGCAGCTGGCGTGTGCTGACCGAGAAGGGTGCGTCCATCGAGTTGGGCCGCGGGACCGATGCAGAGTTGGTGGCACGCTTGAAAGTTTTTTTCAAAACGCTGTCGCAAGTGACCTCTCGTTACGGGCGAACAGCAACGGCTTTGGCGGGCGCTGATTTGCGCCACACAGATGGATATGCATTGCGCTTGCGTGGGGTGAGCACAGTGGAAACAGACAGCAAGAAAAAGCCTTGAGCGATCAAGGTTCAGGAACAAAACGGAAACGGTGGGTGAAATGGCAAAAGAGTACAAAGATCTGGTCATCGGCTTGGACATTGGAACTTCCAAAGTCATGGCCGTGGTGGCGGAGGTTCTGCCCGATGGCGAATTGAAAATCGCTGGCTTGGGCATTGCGCCGGGCAACGGTCTCAAGCGCGGTGCGGTGGTCAACATCGATGCCACCGTGCAGAGCATTCAACAGGCCTTGAAAGAGGCCGAACTGATGGCGGATTGCAAAATTGTGCGTGTCAATTGCGGCATCACGGGCAGCCACATCCGGGGCTTGAACTCCAGCGGCATGGTGGCCATCAAGGACAAGGAAGTCACGCAGGCCGATGTGGCCCGCGTGATGGAAACCGCCCGCGCCATCAACATCTCGACCGATCAGCGTCTGCTGCTGGTGGCCCCCCAGGAATTCGTGATCGATGGCCAGGAAGTGAAAGAGCCCATCGGCATGAGCGGCATGCGCCTGGAAGCCAAAGTGCACATCGTCACCGGAGCACAAAGTGCGGCCGAAAACATCATCAAGTGCGTGCGCCGCTGCGGTCTGGAAGTCGAGCAGTTGCTGCTCAACCCACAGTCGTCGAGTTTGGCGGTCCTGTCCGAAGACGAGCGTGAGTTGGGCGTGGTGTGTGTGGACATTGGCGCAGGCACCACCGATGTGGCGATTTTTGCCAACGGTTCCATTCGCCACACGGCCGTGATCCCGATCGCCGGTGATTTGATCACCAGTGACATTGCCATGGCGCTGCGCACACCCACCAAGGATGCCGAAGACATCAAGGTCGAAAGTGGCTACGCCAAGCAGTTGCTGGCCGACCCGGATGCACAGGTGGAGGTGCCTGGCCTGGGCGATCGCGGCCCCCGCATGCTCAGCAAACAGGCCCTGGCCGGCGTGATTGAGCCCCGCATCGAGGAAATCTTCTCGCTGGTGCACCAAGTCATCCGTGAGTCGGGGTACGAAGAAGTTTTGTCTTCCGGCATTGTTCTGACCGGTGGCAGCGCAGTCATGCCTGGCATGGTGGAGCTGGGTGAAGACATTTTCCTCAAGCCCGTGCGTCGGGGTTTGCCCAAATATTCAGGGGGCTTGGCCGACATGGTCAGCCAGCCCCGAGCCGCGACTGTGATGGGCTTGCTGGAGGAAGCACGCCTGGCCCGTTTGCGGGGTTACAAGGTGACCCAAAAGAAGAGTTCGGTGAACAACGCTTTTGGTCGATTCAAGGATTTCATTGTGGGGAACTTCTGATGAATTGGAAAAAGACATATCAGGCCCGCAGCAGCCCCCCGTTTTCGGCTTGCCCACGATGTTGATTTCTACAAAAACATAAAAAAAGTTCAGTAATTCAGGGAACTTCAGATTTTCAGATTTAGGATAGCACCATGACCATTGAAATGATCCAAACCGAAGAGTTCAACCAAGGCACCCAGATCAAAGTGATCGGGGTTGGCGGCGGTGGCGGCAACGCTGTTGAACACATGATTGAGCGCCAGGTGCAAGGCGTCGAGTTCGTCTGTGCCAACACCGACGCGCAAGCGTTGGCCCGCAGCGCAGCGCACCGCTTTATTCAGCTGGGTCAAACCGGTCTGGGCGCGGGCAGCAAGCCCGAAAAAGGCCGTGAAGCGGCCGAGGCCGCCGAATCCGACATCCGCGCTGCCATCGAAGGCGCGCACATGTTGTTCATCACCGCAGGCATGGGCGGTGGCACCGGCACCGGCGCTGCGCCAGTGATTGCGCGCATTGCCAAAGAAATGGGCATCCTGACCGTGGGTGTGGTGACCAAGCCATTCGAATTTGAAGGCGGTCGCCGCATGAGCAACGCCGATCAGGGCATGGCGGAGCTTGAAGCCAACGTTGACTCCTTGATCGTGGTCTTGAACGAGAAATTGTTGGAGCTGCCCGGCGGCGAAGACATGACACAGGACGAGGCGTTTGCCCACGCCAATGACGTGTTGAAAAACGCGGTCGGTGGCATCGCCGAGATCATCAACGTACCAGGCCATGTGAACGTCGACTTTGAAGACGTGCGTACCGTGATGGGCGAGCCTGGCAAAGCCATGATGGGCACCGCAGCCGCCAGCGGCCCCGATCGTGCGCGCATCGCTGCCGAGCAGGCTGTGGCTTGCCCGCTGCTCGAAGGCGTCGACCTCAAGGGCGCTCGTGGCGTGCTGGTCCTGATCAGTGCGGCCAAAGGTTCTCTGAAACTCTCTGAATCCAAGCAAGCCATGAACACTATCCGGGCCTGCGCTTCGGAGGATGCCCATGTGATTTACGGCACCGCCTACGACGAAAGCCTGGGTGAAGACATCCGCGTGACCGTGGTGGCCACGGGCTTGTCACGTCAAGGCGCCCGCCGCACGGCCCCTCCGCTGCAGGTGCTGCGCACCGGCACCGACAATGCGCCCTTCATGATGGGCGGACAAGACGCTGTCGCACCAGCGATGCAGACGGCCGCACCTTTGGCGGGTGGCATGAACACACCAGCTGTCTGGCGCAGCAGCCGCACACACGCCGCCGCACGCGTGGACGGCATGGCCAACGCCGGTATGGACGACATCGAGATCCCTGCTTTCTTGCGCAAGCAAGCGGACTGATTCGGGCTGAAATCCAGCTCAGTGCACAGGGCCAGACGACATGTCGTCTGGCCTTTTTTCATGGCGTTGACCGCACAAGTGGGGGCACTCGGGGCCAATCCCCTGTCAGCACAGCAAAAAGCACAGCCCATTAAAATGCCCCCATGCTTGCCCAACGCACCCTCAAAACCTTGACCCAGGCCGTCGGCGTGGGTTTGCACAGCGGCCAGCGCGTCGAGCTGACTTTGCGACCTGCGCCCCCCGACACGGGCATCGTGTTTCGCCGTGTTGATCTGCCCGAGCCGGTGGACATTCCCGTGCGCGCAGAGTCGGTGACCGACACCCGTCTGGCCTCGACCATTTCGGTCGGCCAAGCCAAGGTGCATACCGTCGAGCACCTGATGTCGGCCTGCGCCGGTCTGGGCATCGACAACCTGTATGTCGACATCACCGCAGAAGAAGTGCCCATCCTCGATGGTTCGGCTTCTTCTTTTGTCTTTTTGTTGCAAAGCGCGGGCATCGTTGAGCAAAAAGCACCCAAGCACTTCTTGCGCGTACTCAAGCCGGTGCAGGTGATCGAAGGCGAGGGCGACAACATCAAGTGGGCGCGTCTGGACCCTTACCACGGCTACAAACTGAGTTTCGAGATCGACTTCAAGCACCCCGCAGTGGATTCCACAGGCCAGCAGGTGGTGTTTGACATGTCCGAAGGCATTTACTCCCGGGACATCGCTCGTGCCCGCACTTTCGGCTTCACCAAAGACGTGGAGATGATGCGTGCCAACGGCCTGGCCTTGGGGGGGGGCTTGGACAACGCCATCGTCATGGACGACTACAAAGTGCTCAACGCTGACGGCCTGCGCTACGACGACGAATTCGTCAAACACAAAATTTTGGACGCCATGGGCGATCTGTACATCGTAGGCAAACCCTTGCTGGCTGCCTACAGCGCCTTCCGATCTGGCCACGCCATGAACAACCGCTTGTTGCGCGAGCTGTTGTCGCAACCGGACGCTTATGAAATCGTCAGCTTCGACAAATCGAGCCAGGCACCCAAGGGTTTTGCGGCCATGCAACCGGCCTGGTAAGCGGTAAGGGGCAGTTCTTCGATCTGCTGCGTTCGTTACAGCGCTTTCAAATCGGTTCAGGCCTGCACCGGCTTTTGGGGCCAAAGCACACACGCAATCGAGGTCATCATCAGGGCCACCGCAGCCCAGTCCTGCCAGTGCAGGATCTCGCCCAGCCACAAGGCGCCACTGAACACGCCCAGCACCGGGATCAGCATCACACTCAAGGTGGAAGCCACAGGCGGCAGGCTGCGCGCCAGAAAAAACCAGGCCGCGTGCGCAAAGCCGAACACCAGCACCGCGTTGAAGACAATGGCAAACCAGTTGTTGGCCGAGGGGCTGACCCAACGATCGGTTTCAAAGGCCACGGCCAGCACGGTCATGACCACGGCCGTCATCAGCGTCATCCAGAACGAAATGGCCAAGGTGGGCACCGGCATGCGGGTGCGGCGCAGCATCTGCGTGCCCAGTGCCCAGGTGCTGGCCGCAACCAGGGCCAGCAGCACGCCCACGGGCCGCCCGCTCAGGTTGGACAACTCATGCCACAGCAGCAACACCACACCCAGACTCGCTGCAGCCACGCCGGCCCATGAGCGCTTGACCAGCTGGTCGCCAAACACCAGCGCCCCCAATACCGCCGAAAAAATCGGCATGGTGTAACCCAAAATGGCCGCTCGACCACTCGACAGGGATTGCACGGCGATGATGATCAGGGCATGCCAGATGAACATGTTGAACACCGCCAGTACCAACAGCTCTCGCCAGTGCGCTCGGGGAATGCGAAAGGGCACCTTCATGAACAGCAACGCCAGACCCAAAACAGGCGTACCCAGCCACAGGCACATCATGCGAAACGTGAGGGGTGGAAAACCGGTCACGCCCAATTTCATGATGGGCCAGTTGATGCCCCAGGTGAGGGTCAGCAAAACGAGGATCGTCCATTGGCGGGTGGAAAGCTTGTGCATGAAGACATCTTAGACTGCAGCCCACGGCGCTGAAGCGTTTTGCGTGACAGCCCCTTTTCAGCCGCAAGACCCAAGCCTTTAAAATCTCAGCATGACCTTTCTTGACATGCTGCGCGCCGCCGAGCGCCAAAACGGCTCCATGCTCTGCGTGGGCCTGGACCCCGAACCCACCAAGTTTCCTGCGGGCATGAAGGGCGACGCCAACAAAATCTACGACTTTTGCGCCCGCATTGTGGACGCCACCGCCGACCTGGTCAGCAGCTTCAAACCGCAAATCGCCTACTTTGCAGCACACCGGGCCGAGGGTCAGCTCGAACGCCTGATGGAGCACATGCGCCGCGTGGCACCCCATGTGCCCATCATTCTGGACGCCAAGCGCGGCGACATTGGCAGCACCGCCGAGCAATACGCCAAGGAGGCCTTTGAGCGTTACGGTGCCGACGCCGTGACCCTGTCACCTTTCATGGGCTGGGATTCGGTGGCCCCTTACCTGAAGTACGAAGGCAAAGGTGCCTTTCTTCTTTGCCGTACCTCCAACCCTGGCGGTGACGACCTGCAAAACCAGCGACTGGCCTCGGTCGAAGGCCAACCGCGCTTGTACGAGCATGTGGCACGCCTGGCGCAAGGCCCTTGGAACCTGAACGGCCAGCTGGGCCTGGTGGTGGGCGCAACCTACCCCGCAGAGATTGAGCGCGTGCGCGAGCTGGCACCCACCGTGCCTTTGCTGATTCCGGGCGTTGGCGCACAAGGCGGCGACGCCGTGGCCACCGTCAAGGCAGGTTGGCGTGCCCACGCCGATGGCAGCAGCGCCGGTTCGATCATCGTCAACTCGTCGCGCGCCGTGCTGTATGCATCGAGCGGCGAAGACTTCGAGCAAGCCGCCCGCAAAGTGGCCATGCAAACGCGCAACACTCTGGAGGCGGCCAAGGCTTGATGTGGTTTTTGTAGGAGCCCACCCCTGTGGGCGATGGGCGTGGCACACGCCCCGCAAGCCCTTGCCATAGGGTAGTTGAAGCCAGAAAAATAAGCGCATGGCTGATAAAAAGGGGTAACTCAAACTTCTTGTAGCCGGATCAATATCGGCAAGCAGGGTTGACGAACGCTGCGCGCCAAAAAGTGCACCTGTTCTGTTGTCGAGGGACAGTGTTTCGTACGATCTTGCCCCCTGCATACTGAAAAAATAATTTTTCAGGCTCAATATATGAGCATAAAAGTATCTATTCTTAACGTCAATGACGAATCAAATAGATGCGTGGGGAAAATTAAATCAGCAAGGGCAAAGTCACCCGTTGACGGCGCACATGCTGGATGTGGCGGCTTGCTTTTGTGCCATTGCGCAGGTTGATTCGGTACGGCGAGCGTTGGTGCGGGCAGCAGGTCGGCCGCTCACCCAAATCGACCTGGTCCGCCTGGCAGTGTTGGCTTTTTTGCACGATGTCGGTAAGGCCAATGCAGGGTTTCAGGCCAAGTGGTGGGGGCATGCAGAACAAGCCTTGCCGAAAGGCTGGCCCGCGCCAGCAGGGCATACGCATGAAGCCTTGTTCATTTTTGGTGATGCCAAGCTCTTGGGGGAATTGCCAGCCGAAGAAATGAGCACTTGGGGCAATGCATGTTGGAGTTTGTGGCGCGCATCTATCAGCCATCACGGACGCCCCGTTGTGGAATCAAGCAGCATTGCTGTCGCAATTTGGCGACCTGTCACCCAGGCGGGTCAAGTTGTTTATTACCCACAAGCCACGCTGCGCGAGATTGGTCAATGCACAAAGCAATGGTTTGCCGAAGCTTTTCAAGACGGACCAGCTTTACCGCAAAGCCCGGAGTTCGCTCACCTGTTTGCAGGGCTCGTGCAGTTTGCCGATTGGTTGGGGTCGGACACGCGGTTTTTCCCTTACGCCGAACCCGGTGAAGACCGCAACCAGTGGGTCTGGCACCGTGCCTGCGAGGCAGTTCAAAAAGTGGGTTTTGACACGGCCGCATGGCGAGAAGCCTTACCCGATCTCCCAAAATTTTCGACGGTCTTTGGCGTGGAAAAACCGCGACCCATCCAAGCCAAGATGGCCGAAGCGAATTTAGGACAGCTTCTGATTCTTGAATCCGAAACAGGCAGCGGCAAAACCGAAGCCGCTTTGTGGCGTTTTGCGCAACTCTTCCAACAGGGCCATGTTGATGGTTTGTATTTCGCACTACCTACTCGCGTTGCTGCAACGCAGTTGTATGAGCGCACGTTGCAATTTGCGGCCAAGCTGTGGCAAGGCACTGGGCATGAGCCTCCGCTGGTGGTGCGCGCTCTATCTGGGTATGAAAGTGCAGATGGACAAACCATCAAAGCCAAGCTGCCGAACTTCAAAGTGTTGTGGGCCGATCACCCCGATGAACAAAAAGCCCACACACGCTGGGCCGCAGAGTCCAGCAAACGCTACTTGGCCGCGCCTTTGGCGGTGGGCACCATTGACCAAGCGTTGCTTGGTGCATTGCAAGTGCGTCATGCCCACATGCGCCACAGCTTGCTCACGCGCAGCCTGCTGGTGGTCGATGAAGTTCACGCGTCTGACGCTTACATGGCAACGCTCTTGGCCCATTTGCTCAAAGCGCATCTGAACGCTGGCGGGCATGCGCTTTTGTTATCCGCCACATTGGGCTCCAGTGCCCGCCATCGCTATCAAAAACTCATCAACGCAAACACACCAATGCCTACATTGGCGCAGGCGATTGCTACGCCATATCCTGCTCTGACAGATGGTGCCAACATCCACGCGCTGCCTGATTCAGGACGCAGCAAACGGGTGCATTGGCAAGTGCAAGACTGCATCGACAGCCCCGAGACGATTGCTGCTTTGGCCATTGAGGCGGCCAAGCAAGGTGCGAAAGTTCTGGTGATACGCAACACCGTGCCCACAGCCTTGGCGGCATTTCGCGCCATTGAAGAGCTGGCTCAACAAGCGGGCTTGCAGGGTGCGCTGTTCAATCTGAACGGCATCGCCACGGTCCATCACAGCCGCTACAGCAGGGAAGATCGCCCCGAGTTGGATGCAGCCGTGGAGCGCCAAATCGGCAAAAACAGAACCAAGCCCTTGCAAGCCTGCATCGTGGTGGGCACACAAACGCTGGAACAAAGTCTGGACATTGACGCCGACTTGCTCATCACCGACCTGTGCCCCATGGACGTATTGCTTCAGCGCGTGGGTCGATTGCACCGACATGACCGCGCAGCAGAGGAACGACCTGAAAGCTGCCAACAAGCGAAAGCCGTGGTGCTGGTGCCAACAGGCCACAGCCTGGATGGATGCCTTAAAAAATCAACGCATGGCCTTGGACGTTTTCACAACGGCGGTGGCATTTACATGGACTTGCGGATTTTGGAAGCAACGCGCCGACTGATCAGCGAATCAGACAGTCATGTGATTCCACGAGACAACCGGGAACTTGTGGAGCGGGCCACGCATCCAGTAGTACTGACAGAGTTGGAAAAAGAATTGGGTGCGGATTGGGCCGAGCACGGGCAGACCGTAGACGGTGAGCTACAGGCCAACAAAGGTGTGGCAGCACTTCATCGACTGCCCTTCGATCAAGAGTTTGAAGACGAGGCTGGCAACGTGATGACGTTTTTGGATGGCGAACAAAAAGTCACCAGCCGCTTGGGTGCGACCGATTACCTGCTGACTTTTGAGTCCCCGCCACAAGGGCCATTTGGTCGCCACATTCAGCGACTGCCTGTGCGTCACCACATGTGGCCCCATGGCGTGTCACCGGATGAACAGCCGGTCATTCAGTCGCAAATGGATGACGGTGGTTTCACCTTCAGCTTGGGCGACACCCATTACCGATACAGCCGACTTGGTTTAGAGCGCATCAAGGACATAAAAAAGGGGTGATGTCATGAAACACAAACAAGACACAGATACAAAACCAGAACTCTTTGGCAACCTGCTTGAAGAGCGCCTGCTGCACTACCGCCGGGTTGAAACAGGTGAACGCATCGCATGCACGTTGCCCGAGCTTTTCATAGCCATGGCGAAAGACGAGGTGCGTGACTTTCCCGCCCTCCGCCCGCACCAGCGTCACCCATGGCATGCGTTTTTGGTTCAGTTGGCGGCCATTGCATTGCACCGATCAAATCAAACTGAGCCGTTTGACACTGCACAAGACTGGAAAACGTCTTTCTTGGCGCTGACACCGAATGACCCGGATGGCGCGGCTTGGTGCTTGGTGAGCCCGGTTGATCGACCGGCATTCATGCAGGCACCAGAGCCGAGTGGCAGCATTGGAAGCTGGAAGAACTGCCTTGTGGCTGCAGATGAACTGGACATGCTGGTGACTTCAAAGAATCATGATTTGAAGTCTGCTCGCATGTCGCTCAGTGAACTGGAAGAGTGGACCTACGCATTGATTAGCTTGCAAACCCAAGAAGGGTTTCTAGGGGCTGGAAACTACGGAATTTCGAGAATGAATGGCGGCTTTGCAAGCCGATGTGGCGTTGGTGTTCATCCAAACGGCGAATGGGGGGCGCGATGGCAGCGTGATCTCACTGCACTAAAACGTACCCGAGGTGCGCTTATGGATTCACACGGCTTTGTGAGTGATTCGGGTCACGCCCTGATCTGGTCAGTTCCGTGGAGTGGTGACGATAGCTTCTCATTTACAAGCTTAGATCCTTGGTACATCGAAATTTGTCGACGTGTCCGATTGATCAATGCAGGCGATGAACTCAGAGCATTTGCGACAGGCAGTAAAGCGCCACGGATTGCAGCTAAAGAACTCAATGGCATCACTGGTGACCCTTGGATGCCGGTGGACGGTGTTGCCGCTAAGGCTTTGACGATTGGTGGCCGTGGTTTTGATTACAAATTATCAACAGAACTTTTGCTGGGGAAAAAATTTACCAAACCCATCGCTCAGCTGTGGCTGCCAAGCGATGACTCGGAGGGCGTTTATTTGATAGCGCAAGGTGTAGCTCGCGGCCAGGGGAAAACGGAGGGTTTCCACGAAAGACGTATTCCTGTATCCAGAACCATACGCAAAGCACTTTTGACCCAAAGCACCGACGAGTTGGCCAAGCTTGCAGACGAGCGCATCGTTGCAATTGCTGAGGTTCGAAAAATGTTGTGGGTTGCTTTGGCAGTTTTGTTCGGTAATGGTGCTAAAGACGAAGCCGGAAAGGACAAAGATGCCAGTGATGCGGTGAAAAATCGCGCAAGCCTTTTTGCACAGCCACTTGAATCTTTATGTGATTCACTGTTCTTTCCTGAACTCATCGAAGAAATCGAAGCCACTGATCGAGATGCTGCGCGCAATCAATGGCTTTTGGCATTGGCTGGTCGTGCTGAATCCGTTTTGCAAACGGCATTCACTGCAGGCCCGCGCAGCGGTCAACTCCGCTACCGAGCTCAATCCGCAGCGCTCACGCGTTTGCGCTCAGCTATGCGTGGCAACAAATTGCCTGCACTTGCCCAGGCACTGAAAACCAGAAAACCCCCATTCACTTCTACCCATGAGGAGAGCCATGAGCACGCTTGATTTATTTGACCCCGTGATGCCATTGGTGGCACCCGGGCCAGCAGCGCCATCAGCGCCAGCAGCGCCATCAGCGCCAGCAGCGCCAGCAGCGCCAGCCGTGCCAGTTGGCCATCCAGTTGGGCGGCTGGCAGGCTTTATTGATCGTGCCGATCCCGGCACCCGTGCCGCTTTGGCGCGACTGGACCCAGATGCGATGCGTCCGCATCAAATCGCAGCGCTGGCGCGTGCGCTGATTGAGGCGGGTTTGTCGCCTGACACATGGCAGCCCGCCACATGGAAACGATGGGCATTGATTGCCCACGGTATGGCCCTGGCGGGTCATGGCAAGGGTTCGCTTGGCAAGCAGTTGGCAGATGCAGGCGTTTCAGAGCCCCGTGTCACCAAATTGCTTGTTTCGCGTGGGGATGCGTTTTTGCAAATTGTTCCGCGTTTGCTGCGGCTGTTGGCCAGCAAGCAGGTTCAGCCCAATTGGTACGCACTGAGCAAATTGATCCGTAAAAACGATTCGCAAGACGCCGCCGAGCAAGAGGAAGCGGAGGCATTACGCCTTCGCATTGCTGGCGACTATTTCAGCGCCATCGCCCGCGCCCACTGAATTTTTCATCAACACAAGGGACTTCAAAATGAACACACTGCCACGCTTCATTCAGATTCACACGCTGCACAACTACCCCGCTGCGTTGCTTAACCGAGACGACGCCGGTTTGGCCAAACGCTTGCCGTACGGCAACGCCATTCGCACACGCATTTCCTCGCAATGCCTCAAGCGCCACTGGCGCGTTGCTGATGACATCTTTTCTCTGGCGAGTCTTGGCGTGCCTATGGCAACCCGCTCACGCGAGTTGCCCAGGCAAATGCGCGACATGATGATTGCTCAAGGTATGAACGAAGCCTTGGCCCAAGCTGCTGTTGAAGGCATGCGCAATGGCGGCCTGTTGGACAAAGCAGGCAAGAGCCCACAGGGCGAAGATGCTTTGAGCACAGGGCAGGCCGTGTTGTTGGGCAGCGCTGAGTGCGATTATTTGATTGGTAAGTGCCTTGCCTTGGCTCAAGAACACACCGAAGTCAAAGCCCTCAAAGAAGCGGTGGCCGCATGGCTGAAAGAGAAGGGTGAAAAGAAGAACATTGAAGTCATGAAGTTGGGTAGTGGATTGGAGTCAGCCCTCTTTGGCCGCATGGTCACATCGGATGTGTTGACCAGCCGTGATGCCGCCGTTTACGTGGCCCATGCCTTCACGGTGCATGAGGCCCAGGTTGAAAACGACTACTTCACGGTGGTCGATGACCTGTTGCGAGATGCGGGTGAGCAAGGCTCCGCAGGCATCTTTGACACCGAGTTGGCCTCGGGTTTGTATTACGGCTACGTGGTGGTGGATGTGCCGCAGCTGGTGGCCAACCTGGAAGGCGTGGGCATCAAGGATTGCTTCAATGTAGGGGCAGACCAGCGAGAACTCGCTGCCAAGGTGGTGCATCACTTGCTGCATCTGATTGCCACGGTCAGCCCGGGTGCCAAGCGGGGCAGCACGGCACCGTTTGAATGGGCCAAGCTGATGTTGGTGGAAGCGGGTGACTGGCAGCCGCGCAGTTTGGCGGGGGCATTCCAGAATGCTCTGGACACCAAGGGCGACAAGATCCGTGAGCGTGCGGTTGGGCAGCTTGCCAATGAGTTGCAACGCTTGGATGCCGCCTATGGCGCCCCAAGCGAGCGCCGTTTCTTGAGCGTTGACGACTGCCAGGTGCCGGGTGCTGAACGTTTGCCATTGGCCAGCTTGACCCAGTGGGTGCAAGACCGCATCGTCAGTGGCGCTGCGCAAGGTGCCTGAGATGGCACGGCATTTGTTGCTGCGCTTGCGAGCGCCATTGATCGCTTTTGGAGGCGAAACGATTGACAACTACGGCGTGATCCGTGACTTCCCGGCGCTGTCCATGGTCACGGGCTTGTTCGCCAATGCTTTGGGTTGGGACCGGGGGGATGACGGTCAACACAACCGCTTGCAAGAGCGGCTGGTGATGGGGGCTCGACTGGATGCTGACGGTCAACGCTTGGTTGATTTTCAGACCGCGCAACTTCAAGCCAATGACAAAGGATGGACCACCCGAGGCGTTGTTGAAGAACGTGCGGGGGGTGCTGACTCATACGCTGCCCCCCATTTACGCTACCGCCACTACCACGCTGACATGAACGTCCTGGTTGCACTGCGCCTGCAAGCCGCAGACGAAGCCCCGACCTTGGGCGATCTGGCCGCTGCGCTGGACAAGCCCGCTCGTCCCCTGTTTGTCGGCCGCAAAAACTGCTTGCCCACAGACCGTTTGATGGCAGGCTGGGTAGAGGCCTACAACATTCTGGAGGCATTGCAACGTGCTGAACCTGCGTTGCATCACGACGTTCGCGCCCAATGGCCCGACGGCGAAGGTAGTTTGCCCGGCCAACACGAAGACCGAAGCCTGGACGTGTGCGATGAGCGCAATTGGACCAGCGGTGTACATGGTGGTTGGCGACCTGTGCGCGAGGGCATGTTGCGCATGCCTGCTCCACAACCAGAACAGCAGGGGGCCGCATGAGCCAAGACTTTCATTTGATCCATTTGCGCCCCAATTTGAATCGCTTGCTGCCATGGGCACAACGCCAGGGTTTGATTCCAGACCGTGGGCAGGGCGACTTGGGTTACGCGTTCCATGCGGCACTCAGGGCTGCATTTGCCGATCTGGCACCCCAGCCCTTCAGCTATCGCGCTGGCCAGGGTCTATTGGCTTACAGCACACAAGCTGAAGCCATGCGAGAAGCTGTTGCGCTGGCCTCGCCCGAAGTGGCCGACATGCTGGGTTTGGACGCCACTTTGCAGACGCCCGGTTTGTTGATTCGTCCCTTCCCGAAGAGTTGGAAGTCGGGGCAGTTGTTGTCCTTTGAAGTGCGTGTGCGGCCTGTGGTCCGCAAGGATGACAAAGAGCTGGATGCATTTTTGTCAGCAGTCCAGCGCATGCCCGATGCGGTGTTGTCGCGTGAAGCGGTGTATGCCGATTGGCTGAAACGCCAGTTTGAAGGGGCAGCCGAGTTGCATGAGGTGGGTATGACCGAATTCAAACTCAGCGCGGTGCTTCGGCGTGGTGCGTTGCAAACTGAAGGCTCACGACCCAAGCGCCCCGTGCAAGGCCCAGATGCGGTGTTCACGGGCGTCTTGCAGGTGCGCGACAGCGATGCCTTTGCCGCTTTGGTGGCGCGTGGCATTGGCAGACATCGGGCTTTTGGCTTTGGCATGCTCTTGCTCAAACCTGCGGTTGCCGACTGGGGCTGAACGTGCTCAAAGGTCGTTTGGGGCTGGTAACGGCACGCGTGCCGCATGCCGATCGGCATGGCCTTATTTGGTTGGAGCGAGGTGAGTTGTGTGTGATCAATGGTTGCTTGCATTTCGCAAGAGGCAAGGACACCCTCACACCGAAGTTCGATCAAATTCCGCATCAGGCCGTGTCCATGATTTTGTTGGGGCCAGGCAGCAGCGTCACACACGATGCACTGCGCTTGCTTGCCCGGCACGGCACCTTGATGGCCGCTGTGGGTGTGGACGGTGTGCGCAGTTATACCGCGCCACCCATGATGCCGGACAGGTCAGACATTGCACGCCGTCAGGCCGAGTTGTGGGGCAACCCCAGACGGCGCATCAGTGTGGCGCGCCACATGTATGCATTGCGTTTGGGTGAAGTTTTGCCGCATCGTGATCTGGACACCTTGCGTGGCATTGAAGGCAGTCGGGTCAAAGCCACTTACCGCCTCATGGCCGAAAAATTTGGCATTGAATGGCACGGCAGACGTTTTGATCGAGCCAACCCCGAAGCCGATGATTTGCCCAACCAAGCGATCAACCATGCAGCAACTGCGGTGCAAGCTGCAGCCGCGATTGCGGTGCAAGCATTGGCGGCCATTCCACAACTTGGTTTCATTCATGAAGATTCCGGGCAAGCCTTTGTGCTGGACATTGCGGACTTGTACCGTGACCACATCACCTTGGCCATTGCGTTCACTGCGGTGAAGCAATGTGAAAAATCGGCTGAGCCAATGGATCGATTGGTGAGACGGGAGGCTGCCAGAGTTTTCCGAAAAGAGTCGGTCATCCCTTCAATGATTGACCGCATCAAGCAAGTCATACGAATGGACGAGGTGGCGCATGGCGCTGGTAACGATAGTGACCCGTGACGTGGCCGACCGATTTCGTGGCTTTTTGTCGTCTGTGATGTTGGAGGTGGCACCCTGCACCTATGTCAGCCCACGCATGAGTAAAGGTGTCAGGGAGCGTGTTTGGAAAGTCATGACGGATTGGCATACCGCAGAGCCACGCGGCAGCATCGTCATGATCTGGCGTGAACGAGAGGCAACAGGCGGTGTGGGCTTGGCGCATTTGGGGACGCCTGCCAAGACGTTGATGGAAATGGATGGCATGTGGATCGCCCGTGCTGGTGGTTAAGTCCAATCGTTCTTTAAAAACAAGATGCAAATCGTGAAATTTCTTTCTGGATCAAGGACTTATGATCTAGAGTTTCCCCCGCGCATGCGGGGATAGGCCCGCCAAACTTGCGGGCACCGATCTGCATGACCTGTTTCCCCCGCGCATGCGGGGATAGGCCCACCTCACCGAGCTCGAGGAACAGACACAGGCTGTTTCCCCCGCGCATGCGGGGATAGGCCCTCCTCAAATCTGCTCTGACAAACGCCGGAAAAGTTTCCCCCGCGCATGCGGGGATAGGCCCAATTTGTGTAGTTAAAAAGGCGGCTCGCGCCCGTTTCCCCCGCGCATGCGGGGATAGGCCCCTCAGTCATTCCGTAAATTGCCGACGGGGATGGGTTTCCCCCGCGCATGCGGGGATAGGCCCAGGGCGCGAATAAGGCAAGCGGTTGGACAAGGGTTTCCCCCGCGCATGCGGGGATAGGCCCAAATCTTCGATGCCGACACCTCTCCTGGTCTTGTTTCCCCCGCGCATGCGGGGATAGGCCCCCAGCGCCTCCCGTCTATGCTGTCAATGCACGGTTTCCCCCGCGCATGCGGGGATAGGCCCCAAAATGAAAATGCAAACAGGAATGCGAGTCAGTTTCCCCCGCGCATGCGGGGATAGGCCCAAGAAGCCTTACAGGCCCGTCGCCCCGGACGCGTTTCCCCCGCGCATGCGGGGATAGGCCCACGTTCCGTCCATGGTTCATGATCTGCTCAAGGTTTCCCCCGCGCATGCGGGGATAGGCCCTCTCCGGCATCGGCTTGAAGGTTTTGCAGAATGTTTCCCCCGCGCATGCGGGGATAGGCCCAGTGCGTCCAGGCTGTCGAATTGGTCAGCAAAGTTTCCCCCGCGCATGCGGGGATAGGCCCAAATCGGGGGATTTAATGTTAGTTTCAAAGTCGTTTCCCCCGCGCATGCGGGGATGGGCCTTGGTGTTTTGGGCAGTTACGGCAAGCGCAAGTATGTCGACTTTCATACTGTTGCTGGCTTGAAATTGCATTGGTTTTGCTATTGAGCAACTCAACCCGCCATATCTCCCAAGTCCTACAATCCTTCGCCATGATGGACCTCCTGATTTTGATGGCTGCTTGGGCTTTGATGGCCCTTTTGGCCTTGGCATTGGCTATGGGGGTGATGGGGCTGGTACGCTGCTTTTTGCTTGGCGTGATGGCTTGGCAAAGGCATGCCAGGCGCTGATTCTCGGTCTCGTCATGCCAACTGTTCTGGCCTTGGTGCAGGCCTGTCCTGCGGCACCTCTTCTTGCATCATGTCGAAAGAATGTCAGAGATGATTCACAACCAATTGCAGGCAGCACGAATGGCCGCTGGTTTGTCTGAGTACGAAGTAGCCGAATGTGTGGGGCTCTCGCCCGCTAAGTATCAGGATTTTGAAGACGGCAAGGCCACGCCGCCCAGTCAGATTTTGATCAAGTTGGGACAAGCTTTGAACGTGCGAGTGGCCTATTTTTTCGGCCAACTTTGAACCGGCCGATAAGGTCGGATGCATCAACCCGCTTGCGGTTGTCTGTCCCGCAAAATGCAGCATCGGTTGCTGCCGCCGATTTGACTGAGCGCCACAGGATGTTGCAAGCGCTTTGTTTGCTGCCGTCCGATGAGCTTGCCTGCGCTGTCGGGGTGGATCAGGCCCCTGGCTCAACCGCTGCGCCGTTGGTGTTGGGTGTGGATGGCTTGGCGCATTTTGAGCAGCTTGTCTTGCAGGCTTTTCACAACGAGTGGGTGGGTGAGTCCAAGGCCGCTGAATTGCTCAATATGTCCTTGCCAAATTTCTATCGCTGGCGCTGTCAGCTGGCATCTCCTGTCACCTAAATGCGCCCCCGCCACCCGGTGTTCGGTGCAAAATTGTTTTTTTGATTTCAGGCAAAAACACCATGCAACCTTTCCACTTGGCTTTTCCCGTCACCTCTTTGGCAAAGGCCAGAGCGTTTTATGGTGACCTTTTGGGTTGTCCAGAGGGCCGCTCCAGTGAGCATTGGATCGACTTCAATTTCTACGGCCATCAAATCGTGGCGCACCTGAGCCCTTCCGAGGCCGGTCACCACAACACCAGTGCAGTGGACGGCGACAACGTGCCTGTGCGCCACTTTGGTCTGGTGATGGAAATGGGCCAGTGGGAAGCCATGGCCGACAAGCTCAAAAAAGCGGGTACCCAATTTGTCATTGAGCCGCACATCCGCTTCAAGGGCCAAGTGGGTGAACAGGCCACCATGTTCTTTTTGGACCCATGCGGCAATGCGGTGGAGTTCAAAGCGTTTGCAAACCCCGAGAGCCTTTTCGCCAAATAAACCTCAGCGCCTTTTTCAGGGTTTCAACGACTGCATCACCTGGGCGATGCAGTCGTTTGTTTTGGCACTGTCAATCCAGCGCATGATGCACACCAATTCCAGCACGGGATCGACCCAGGTGATGGACGAACCCGCGCCGATGGCAAACCAGGATGTGCGGGGCGCATCTTTGAACAGCGCGCCATCTTTGTTGAGCCAAATCAGGTAGCCGTAATAGGGCGCTATGTCGCAAGGCTGCTGCATCATGTGCAGCCATTGCTTGGACAAAATTTGTTGGCCCTTGAACTGGCCTTGCCCCATGAGCATCAGGCCAATCAGCGCCTGGTCCATGGCCGAAATGGACACACCGCCACCCCAGTGGCTGCCGCCTGGCACCGACATCATGCGTTGGCCATTGACCTCGGTCCAGCCTTGCTCGTAGCCCACCCACTGAAACGCGTCCGAACAGCCCAGGGGTTTCCGGAAAAATTCTTCAAACACGTCGGGCAGCGGGCGCTTGAACAGCTGCAACAAGGCCAAGGACAACTGGTTGATGCGCACGTCGTTGTACTCAAACCGCGAGCCCGGCTCGCCCAGCGGCCGGGCATCGCCTTTTTGGCCGTCGGCTTGCCCGGTTTGGTAAGGGAGCCAGCGGTAGCGGTCGACCTGTTCAGGAATGCCCAAGCAAGTGCCTTCCCATTCGCTGGTTTGTTGCAGCAAATGGTGCCAGGTGATGCGCGACAAACGATCGCCTTCAAAGCCAATGCCCGGGCATTGCTCAACCACGGGGGTGTGCACGTCTTTGAGCAGCTCTTGGTCAAACGCCAGACCGGCCAGCAAGGCCAAATAGGTTTTGGCCACACTGAAAGTCAGGTCGGCCTTGTGGGGCTCGCCCCATTGGGCCAGCAACTGGTGCTGCTGAAACAAAACACCCGACACAGGCCCACGCCCATGGACGGGGCCATACAAACGGTTGTAGGGCGGTGGGTCCACATCGTGGATGCCCCAAGGCGGCGAGGTGTCGCGCGACCAGGGTGTCTCGCACGACTGGATGAATTCAAGGGTTGATTCAAGTGAGGGGTTCATGTGGATGCTCGCATCAAAGAAGGGGTGTTGTCTGGGTGGCCTTGATGGGGCCGGCCCCAAGAAGATTCAATTGAAACGGTGTGGGTCAGCCATACGTTTGATTTTTGTGGGAGCCCACAAGGGTCATCGCTTGCTGATGACCCAAGACTTCAGGGGGTGGATCAATAGACCAGCGCTGCTTTGGCAGCTTGCTGTGACTTGTAGACCAGTTTGCGCGCCATGCTCCAGCGGTGCACTTCACTGGGGCCGTCGTAAATGCGGAAGGCGCGCATGTCCATGAAGATGCGCATGACCGGAGTTTCTGCTGTCATGCCTTGGCCCCCCAGGATTTGTACGCAGCGGTCAACCACACGCCACTCGGCTTCGGAGCAAGCCACTTTGGCGCGACTCGATTCGAAGCCGCCTTTGTGGCCTTGGTCGAGCAGCCAGGCGGTGTGCCAGATGTGCAGGCGGGCGGTGTGCAGGTCGATGTCGTTGTCGGCCAGCATGAAACCCACGCCTTCGTGCTCGGCCAGCGTTTTGCCAAAGGCGTGGCGGCGGCTGGCGTAGTCGAGTGCGATGTCGTGCGCACGGCGGGCTTGCCCCAGCCAGCGCATGCAGTGCGTCAGGCGTGCCGGTGCCAGCCGAATCTGTGCGTAGCGAAAGCCTTGGCCCACTTCGCCCAGCACATCATTGGCGGGCACGCGCAAGTTGTCAAAGCACAGCACGCCATGGCCCCCGGTGAAGCAGTTGTCCATCGCGTCCATGCTGCGTTCCAGCCGGATGCCGGGTTGGTCCATATCGGCCAAAAACATGGTGGCCGCGCCATCTTCCATGCAGGCCATGACGATGACGTAATCTGCGCCGTCGGCTCCGGTGATGAACCATTTTCGGCCGTTGATCAGGTAGCTGTCACCGTCGCGCACAGCGGTGGTTTTGAGCATGGAGGGGTCAGCGCCCGCGCCTGGATCGGGCTCGGTCATGGCAAAGCACGAGCGCGTGAGGCCCGCTGCCTGCGGACGCAGCCAGCGTTCTTTTTGCGCGGGGGTGGCGACTTCTTCCATGAGGTGGATGTTGCCTTCGTCGGGTGCGTGGATGTTGAGCGCGGTGGGCCCCAGATTGGAGTAACCGGCCTCTTCAAACACCACCGCTTTGGCAATGTGGCTCAGGCCCAGTCCCCCCATTTCCTTGGAGGCGTGTGGGGTGAGCAAGCCCGCTGCGCGAGCGCGGGCCACCAGCTCTCGGCGCAGGTCTTCAGACGGACCGTGTGGGCCGTGGCGTGGGTCACCCTCCAGGGGGATCACCTGTTCGGCGATGAACTGCCGCGTGCGATCGCGCAGGGCTGCAATGTCGGGTGGAATGTCGAAATTCATGCTTGTTTTTCCGAATGGTGGAACAGGGGCTCTTGTGAGAATTGGAATCGTTGCGGCGGTCTTGTCCTGTCCGGCCTGTGACTGGGTGTCGCTCGGGTGTCTTTATGGGCACCCCGTGGCGGTATGTCATCTGCGTGGCATGTCCAATAGCACATGGGTGCTAGTCTGCAAGAGATGAATTGAGGACGGTGCCATAACCCCAGCCCAACAAGGAAAACGCATGAAACTCTACACCGCCCACCGTGCCCCCAGCCCCCGCCGTGTGCTGATGTTTTTGGTCGAGAAAAACATCACCGGCATCGAGATGGTCCACATGGACCTGAATGGCGGCGAGCACCGGACGCCCGAATACCTGGCCAAAAGCCCCTTGGCCAAAGTGCCCGCGCTGGAGTTGGACGACGGCCGCGTGATCACCGAAACCCGTGCGATTTGCACCTTGCTCGAAGGCCGTTACCCCGAGCCCAACCTGATGGGCGAGGGCGACGAGCGCGGCTTCATCGAAATGGCCGACCGGCAGGTGGAGCTGTATTTGCTGGGCGGCATTGCCAACGCGATCCGCCACAGCCACCCGGGATTGGCGGCTTTAGAAAAACCGCAGTTTCCGGAGTTCGGCCGTTCTCAGGCCGAAAAGGTGCGCGATGTGGCGCGGGGTTTTGACCAGCGCCTGCAAACCCAACAATTCATCGCGGGCGAGCGCTTCACCATCGCCGACATCACCGCGTTTTGCGCCTTGGAGTTTGCACGCGGCTTGATGAAGTTCGTGCCCGGCGACGAAGGCATGCCTGCCTTGCAGGCTTGGCGCGACCGCATGAACGAGCGGCCCAGCGCGAAGGCGTGAAGCCCAGCTTTGTGCAGCGGTTTGTGTGAAATCGCCCACAGGGTGGGCTCCCACAAAACCGTCATCGCTGGCTGCCGGAGCTTACCCTTTGTGCAATGGCTAAGTCTTTGTAGGAGCCCACCCCTGTGGGCGATTTGTGTGGATTGAGTGCTGGATGCCGGTCGGGCATCCCGCAAGCTGCTCTCTCAGCTGAACACGCCGCCGTAGTCCTTGCGCAGGTCGTTTTTCTGAACCTTGCCGGTGCCGCCCACGGGCAACGATTCGAGGAAGACCACATCGTCGGGCACCCACCACTTGGCCACTTGGGTGCTCAGGTAGTCGAGGATCTCTTGTTTCTCGACGGCTTGGCCCGGCTTGCGCACGATGAACAGCAGCGGACGCTCGTCCCACTTGGGGTGCTTTACGCCAATCACGGCGGCCATGGCCACAGCGGGGTGACCGATGGCGGCGTTTTCCAGGTCGATCGAGCTGATCCACTCGCCACCGGTTTTGATCACGTCCTTGGTGCGGTCGCGGATTTGCATGGTGCCCTGCGCGTCGATGGTGGCGATGTCGCCGGTGGGGAACCAGCCGTCCACCAATGCGGTTTTTTCGGTCTTGTAGTAACGCTCCACGATCCACTGGCCGCGCACCATCAGCTCGCCTTGTGAGGTGCCGTCGCGGGGCAGCGTGGCACCGTTTTCATCGACCACCTTGATCTCGATGCCCGAGACGGTTTTGCCCTGTTTGGCCACGATGGCGTGTTGTTCGGCAGCGGGGCGCAGGCGGTCGGCGCGGCCCAGGTTGCTCATGGTGGCCACGGCGGTGGTCTCGGTCATGCCCCAGCCGTGGCGCACTTCCACGCCGTAGTTGTCCATGAACTTGGCGATCAAGGCCATCGGCATGGCCGAGCCGCCGACGCAGGTGCGCTTCATGTGCGCAAAGCGCAAGTTGTTTTGCTCGACGTGCTGGATCAAGCCCATCCAGATGGTGGGCACACCCGCACTGATGGTGACCTGCTCGGTGTCCATCAACTCGTAAAGGCTGGGGCCGTCGAGTTTGGGGCCAGGCAAGACCAGCTTGGTGCCTGCCACCAGTGCCGCGTAGGGGATGCACCAGGCGTTGATGTGGAACATGGGCACCACGGGCAAGATGGTCTCTTGCGTGGACAGGCCCAGCACATCGGGCAGGCAGGCGGTGGTCGCGTTCATCACGATGGCGCGTTGCGTGTACAGCACGCCTTTGGGGTTGCCGGTGGTGCCCGAGGTGTAGCACAGCGCTGCACCGGTTTGCTCGTCCAGCTCGGGCCAGTCGAAGCGGTCGCTGTGCCCTGTGATCAGGCCTTCGTAATTCATCACGCTCACACCGTCGATGGCGGGCGTGTTGGCCGCATCGGCCAGGCACACCCAGGCGCGCACTTTGGGGCAATGCGCGGCAATGCCTTTGACCAGCGGCGCAAAGGTGGCGTCAAACAGCACCACCTCGTCCTCGGCGTGGTTGATCACATAGATCAGCTGCTGCGGGTGCAGGCGCGGGTTGCAGGTGTGCATGACCATGCCGCTGCCCGAGACGGCGTAATACGCTTCCAGGTGGCGGTGGTTGTTCCAGGCGATGGAGCCGACCGCGCTGCCTGCTTTGAGCCCCATGTGCGCCAAGGCGTTGGCCAATTGACGCGAGCGTTTGGCGGTCTCGGCGTAGGTGGTGCGGTGCAGTGGGCCGTGCGTCTCGCGCGAGACGATTTCCTGGTCGCCGAATTGGGCAGCGCCGTGTTCGAGAATGCCCGAAATGAGCAGGGGGCGGTTCATCATGAGGCCGGATGTGGGCATGTTTTTTGTCTCTAGGCAGTGAAAATTTTTGTAGGTCGGTGGCTTCAGCCCCGACATTGTGTATTGCGAAGGCACGTCGGGGCTGAAGCCGCCGACCTACCGAATTCAAAGTAGCGCCGCGTACACCAAGTCACGGAACAGGGGCCGATAGTAATCTCTTTGGTTGGGCGCCTGGATCATCAGCATGGCGTACATGTCCAGCGCCGGGTCCACAAAGAAGGTGGTGCCCGCGATGCCGCCCCAGTAATACAAACCCACCGAACCGGGCACGGGTGACAGGCCCAGCTGCGTGCGCACCGCAAAGCCCAGACCAAAGCCGTGGCCGGGTGGCAGCAAGGTGCCGTCGGCCGGCATATTGCCCAAATGGTCGGCGGTCATGTAGTCCACCGTATGTGGACCAAGCAGGCGCACGCCGTTCAATTCACCCCGGTTGCGCAGGCACTGTAAAAAGCGGGTGTAGTCCATGGCGGTGGACATCAGGCCACCGCCGCCGCCTTCCATGGCAGGCACTTGGCGGGGCTCCAGCACCTTCATCGGCACACCGCCATCGGGGTCGTGCGCAAAGGGCTCGGCAATGCGGTGTTGCTGCTCGGGCGGCACGGCAAAGCCGGTGTCCACCATGCCCAGCGGACCAAAGATTTCGGCTTGGAGAAATGCGCCCAAACCTTGCCCGCTGACCACCTCGACCAGTCGCCCCAACACATCGGTGGCGCGGCTGTAGGCCCACACGGTACCGGGCTGAAACTGCAGCGGCACAGCGGCCAGCGTTTGCGAAAACTCGGCATTGGTCCGCTCGCGCGAGGCGATCTTCACCGCGCCGTATTGGCGTTGCACCGATGAGTCGCCCAAAAATTCATAGGTCAGACCAGCCGTATGGCGCAGCAGGTCTTGCACGGTGGCTTCTTGCTGCACGGGCTCCAGGCCCTTGGGCGTGGCCACCTGTTGGCTCGCATACTCGGGCAACCAGCGGCTGACCGGGTCGCTCAGGAGCAACTGCCCGCGTTCGACCAGCATCATCACCGCCACCGATACGACCGGCTTGGTCATGGAATAGATGCGGAAGATGCTGTCGGTTTTCATGGGCGTGCCCGTGTTGGGGTCTTGCTGGCCCACGGCCTCGAACAAGGCAATTTGGCCGCGCCGGGCGATCATGGCGACTGCGCCGGGCAACCTGCCGCTGGCCACTTCGCGGCGCAGCACGTCCATCAGGCGCTGCGTGCGCTCGGGGCACAGGCCCACGTCGGCGGGTTGGGCGTGGGGCAATGCGGGGTGTGCGGTCATGTGGGGGCTCCGGTTGAAGGGTGTTTTGTACACCAGCCTTGGGGTATGGGGTATCACCTGCGGCGCAGCGGTCGCTTTGGCTTGTCGCCCATGCGTCAAAGGCCACAACCCTCGCGCTGTGCGAGCGTTGTTAGACTGAATTCATGCGCATTTCAGAACTCTCTGCCAAGACCCAAGTGTCGGTGCACCGTTTGCGGCGGTACGAGGCCGACGGCTTCATTGCAAGCCAGCGACTGTCCAATGGTTACCGCGAGTACGACGAGAAAACCGTCAAGCACGTCATCTTCATTGCCATGTCGCGGGAGATGGGTTTCTCGCTGCCCTTCATTGCCGAGTATTTGCCGCGCTTCAAAACGGGCAAGTTGTCAGCGCAAGACATGATCGACGCCATCCTGGCGCGTGTGGCCGAGATCGACCAGCACTTGAACGAACAAAAAGCACTGCGTCAAAAATTGATGGACCACATCGGGTGGTTCAAAACCCAAGCCAGGAGAAAACCATGAGCCCATTGGAGATGCTGCAAAAAATCAACGCCATGGCCGAGTTCAACCGCTGGTGCGGCATTGAGGTGACCGTGGCCGAACCTGGATTTGTCGAAATTCAGATGCCTTGGCGTGCAGAGGTGGGGCAGTACTCGGGTTATTTGCACGCAGGCCTGATTGGCACACTCATTGACACCGCCTGCGGCTTTGCAGCCGGGACTGTGGCGGGGCCGAATTTGCTGGCCGCCCACTTTTCAGTCAACTGCCTGCGGCCTGCCGTGGGTCAGAAGTTCATCGCTCGGGCGCGGGTGGTCAAACCCGGCAAAGCGCAGATCTTCACCAGCTGTGATTTGTTTGCGGTGGAAGCTGAAGGCGAAAAGCTGGTGGCCAACGGTCAGACTTTGCTCACTGTGATTCAAACCGGGTGAATGTGCATGAACTTGGGTGGTTGAACCGTCGCACGGCACTCAGGTGCTGAAGGCCATTGCCCAGGATGACAGTGTCCGTGCGACCAGCCCATCTGTTGCCGTGATGTGCTCCAGCACCGAAAAATGGTCCGCATGGGCCACCGCTGAGCATTGCACCGCGTTGCCATAAAGTTGCCACAAGCGGGCCATGTCCTGGCTTTGTCCATGAAACGCAGGGGTTTCGGTGTCGCCCCACACGAACAAGGCGGACGCTGCACCCGATCGCACGCGCTGTGTGGGTGAGCAGGCCTGCGCAGCGGCCGCATCGAGTTGCAGGCGAGTGTTGAGTGAGGTGTCCAGCAGAGGCCGCAGGTCGTACACCCCGCTGATGCCGACAACGCCCGCAATGGGCAAGTGGCTGGTGCCCACGCCCGCAGCAGCTTGTAAGGCCAGCTCGATGGCCAGGTGGGCGCCAGCAGAGTGACCGCACAGCACCAAGGGGCCATTCCGTCCGCGTGCGCTTTGATGAACAGCCACCTGCCGCACAGCCTGTTCAGCCGAATCGACAATGCTGGCCACGCTCACTTCAGGACAAAGCGGGTAGTTGACCAACACCGTGTCGAAACCCATGGCATTGAAAGCGGGGGCCAGAAATCGGAACTGTGATTTGTCGCGTGATTGCCAGTAACCCGCGTGAAAGTAGACCAGTGTGCCAAGCGCCTTGCCATCGGCTGGGCGAACATCCATCACCTGCCTTGCATGGGCGCCATAAGGCACGTCCAGTTCCCAGTGGGGCAGAGCGATGGCTCGGGTGTTGCGTTGCTCGAAATCGGCCAGCAAGTGGCCAAAGCTTTCGCGCATTTGGCCGGTGACGTATTGAAATTCGGCGCTGTCTTGATTCATGGCGTGTGCATGGGGTGGTCAAAGCCCGGCTTGTTGGATTGATGACAGTGTAGTGAGCGCTAAAGGCTGTCGAGCACAGGCCAGGAACACAGGAATTGAAGCCGATAACTCTTGGTAATCGGCTTCAAAAAATACGATTGGATTGCGTTCGCGGCTATGCCTAGCATGGGCCATCGTTCATTTGCGTCCCCACAAGGTATTGCCCCCCCCATGACCCAACGCGTCAAGAACATTCTTTTCATCATGTGTGATCAGTTGCGTGCCGATCACCTGTCCTGCTATGGCCACCCCCATCTGCAAACGCCCAACTTGGACGGTTTAGCTCAACGTGGCGTGATTTTTGACAACGCTTATGTGCAGTCGCCCGTGTGCGGGCCGTCGCGCATGAGTTATTACACGGGGCGCTACATGCATTCGCATGGTGTGAGCTGGAACTTTGTGCCGCTCAAGGCGGGCGAGATGACACTGGGGGACCATCTGCGTCCTTTGGGTGTGCGCTCGGTGCTGATTGGCAAGACCCACATGCGGGGCGACTCTTCGGGCATGTCGCGTCTGGGCATTGACCCTGAATCGCAAATTGGCGTACGCATTGCCGAATGCGGCTTTGACCCTTATGAGCGCGACGATGGCATTCATCCGTTTTCTGGCCATGACCCGGACCCCAACTACAACCGCTACCTGCGCAAGCAGGGCTTCGGAGGGGACAACCCCTGGGAGGAATGGGCCAACACGGTGGTGGACGAGCACGGACAGTTCCGTTCGGGCTGGTACCTGAAATACAGCCATCTGCCCGCCCGCATCCCGAACGAACATTCCGAGACGCCTTACACCACGCGCCGTGCCATGGACTTCATGCGTGAGGCGGGCGATCAGCCCTGGGTGGCGCACCTGTCCTTCATCAAACCCCATTGGCCCTATGTGGTGCCCGCGCCCTATGCAGGCTTGTACACGCCCGAGCAGGCCTTGCCGGTGGTGCGCTCTGAACAAGAACTTCAAGACCCGCACCCGGTCTATGCCGCCATGACGCACCACCGTGTCTCTCGCACCTTTGCCAAACCGGGCATTCGTGATGCGGTCATGGTGGGGTACATGGGCCTGGTCAAGCAGATCGACGATGAGATGGGCAAGTTGTTTGCGTTCATGCAAGAGCGTGGTTTGATGGACAACACCATGATCGTGTTTTGTGCCGATCACGGCGACTTTTTGGGCGATCACTGGCTGGGCGACAAGGAGTTGTTTCACCAGCCCGTGGTGCGCACACCCCTCATCATTTACGACCCCGATGCTCGGGCAGACGCCACCCGAGGCACGCGCTGCCAGGCCCTGGTGGAGGCGGTGGACATCGCGCCCACTTTCCTGGATGTGTACGGCGGTAACCCCGTGCCCCACATCATGGATGGACGCTCCTTGCGCCCGTGGTTGTTTGGCCAGACGCCTGATGATTGGCGTGAGATTGCGGTTTGCGAATGCGATTACGCCTTCCAAGACGCTCGCATTGAACTGCAGCAGCCGCCCATCGATTCATGGATGCGCATGGCCTTTGATGGCCGCTGGAAATACGTGCTCTGCGAAGGCCACCGCTCGATGCTCTTCGATCTGCAGTCTGACCCCCATGAGTTGAAAGACTTGGGCGCTTCGGCTGATCCCGAGCATGTGCGCCAGCGATCACGTTTGCATGAAGCCTTGTTCGAGTGGGCCAGGCGCCCCCGCCAGCGCGTCACGGTGTCAGACGAAATGATTGAAAACACAGAAATTCAGGCCCGCATCGCCGAGAACGGTATCTTGATTGGCTACGCCGATGAAGACGATCTGAGAGCGCAGCGACAGACCTTCAAGCCCCGCTACGCAAGCCATAACCCATTGGTCAAAGAGGCCCTGGACCGCCTGACGGGCCAGCATGCCCCGACCGAAAAAGCCTGACACCGGAGATTCATATGCACCACGCTGCCCAATTGCCCGATTGCGACCATTCACCCACAGGCATTGACGGAGTGACCTGGAACATCATGGGCCAGATCTACACCCCCAAACAGTACGATGACCAGCAGTTTGTCTGGCACGCGACCTTCCCCGAAGAAAGCTTTGTGCCGCCGCACACCCACCCCGAGCAGGACGAGTACCTTAGCCCGCTCAATGGCTCGGTGGACGTGGTCATCAATGGGGTGCGCAGCACGGTGCGCCCAGGTGAGATCGGCCACTTGCCCAAGGGCTTGCCGCACGCTTTTTACAACAACAGCGGCAAGGTGGTGCAAGCCATTTTTTGGGCGGAGCCTGCAGGTGAATTGCCCGCTTTGTACCGGCGCATTCACAACATCGCCAACCCACGCAAGGTGACTCAAATTGCGCCTGAGTTTGGGGTGGTTTTTGAGCCGCCGATTTCATCGGCGGGGTGAAATGGTGGCCCGGCTGGGCCGGACCACCGGGGGCGCTCAGCTGGGGCGCAGACCTGTGGTTCGCACGAACTTGCCCCAATGATCGAGTTCCTTGCGGATCAGCTCTGCAAAGTCACCGCTGGGGTGTGAGGGCACAACCGACATGCCCAGATCGGCCAGTTTGGCGCGCAACTCGGTGGAGGCCAGCACCTGGAACAACTCCTGGTTCCATTTGTCGATGATGGCCTTGGGCGTGCCTGCCGGTGCGACCAGACCTTCCCACTCCTTGAGCTCCACCCCGGACACGCCGGATTCGGTCAGTGTTGGCACACTGGGCAGGGCACTCAGGCGCTGTGGGCTTGTCACGGCAATCGCGCGCAGCTTGCCTGATCGCACCAGCGCTGCAGCGTTGGGCACCGTGGCGAACATGGCAGTGATCTGGTTGCCCATCAGGGCGGTGACGGCTTCGGCAGGGCCTTTGAACGGGACATGCGTCATCTTCACATTGCTGGCCTGGCAAAAGGATTCGGCCACCAAATGGGCGGGAGAGCCGTTGCCGCCCGAGCCGTAGTTCAAGGCATTGGGTTCGGCGCGAGCTCGGGTGACCAGGTCTTGCAGGGTCTGAATGTTGGATGAAGCGGGCACCACCAGCACGTTGTAAAGCCAGACCAGATTGGCCACGGGGGCAAAGTCGGTTGCGGTGTTGTAAGGCAAAGGACCGATGAGTTCGGGCAGCACGGTGTGTGTCAGGAACATCACGCCCAGGGTGTAGCCATCCGGTGCGGAGCGTGCCAGAGCTTGCATGCCGATCATGCCCGTTGCACCGGGCCGGTTTTCCACAATCACAGGCTGCTTCCAGTTGCGACTCACGGCATCGGCCAGGTGGCGCGCCAGCACATCCGGGGGGCTGCCCGGTGGCAAGGGCACGATAATCTTGATAGGTTTGTCGGGGTAGCTTTGTGCCATGGCTGGCAGGCTTGCCAAAAGGGGGGCCGCGGCCAAGTGGCCAATCAGTTGTCTGCGTTTGATCATGTCTCCATCCTTGTTGTGTATGAGGCTCTGAGCCTGTTGGGCTTGTGCAGTGCGCAGCACGCGGGCCAATTACCCTGGGTCATGCTATCGGTGCTGTTCCAGATCGGCCAATCGCATTTGGTGAAGACGATTACCATGGGTTATCAGAAGGAGAGCTTTCGATGCGTTTGCAACAACTTCAGCTGCTGTTGACACTGGCCCGTACGGGCAGCATGCGGGCATCGGCTGTGGCCATGAATGTGACGCAGCCTGCCCTGACCAAAGCGCTCAGGCAGCTGGAGGACGAATTCGGTGCGACCTTGGTGGTGCGCTCGCCCAAAGGGGTTCGCCTGGCCCCAGCAGGAGAGATGTTGGCCGCACGTGCAGCCACCGTGCTGCGGGAGATTGAGCGGGCTCGTGAAGAGGTGGCTGCATTGACCAGTGACACCCAGACCACGCTCAGTGTGGGCATGTCCCCTGCAGCGGCTTTGATGCTGGCGGCGAACTCTGTTTCAGCTTTTCAGTCCCGCTGGCCCCATGTGCGGGTGCACCTGGTCGATGCTCTGTATCCGAAGGCCTTGCAACAGCTGCGTTCTGGCGAGCTGGACTTGGCGCTGGGCCCGCTGCCGCCAGCAGGCATTGGGCGCGATCTGCAAGCCCGAGCGCTGATCGACAGCCCATCGGTCATCGTCGCCAAAAAGGGCCACCCCTTGGCCAAGGCGCGCCGCCTGGAAGATTTGGTGGGCGCTTCGTGGTTGCTCTCCGGTCCACGGTTGGGACCGGGCGATCCCCTTCATTTGGGCTTCGAGCAGAGAGGGCTGGCGCCACCCAAAGTGACGGTAGATTGCGAGTCGTTTTCTACTTTGTTGGCAGTACTGCCCAGCATGGACACCTTGGCCATCGTTCCCGAGCGTTTCTATGAGGCACACGGCCCTCGCATGGGCTTGGTCGCGTTGAGTTTGCAAGAGACCTTGCCTGCCACGAGCATTCATATTTTTTCACGCGCAGATGCCCCCCTGTCATTGCCTGCGCAGCGCCTGCTGGATACCTTCTTGCAGGAAACCGTGTCGGTGCGCCACTCGGCAACCTGATGGGTGCCGCTTCAGTTTGAAGTCTTGCCAGATGCCACATTGGAGCAGGCGCCCCAGAGAATCATCCCTCTTTGTGCTTTGCTTGCGTCATTGGGCACCAGCGTCAATGGACCTTGTGGTGTTTGGTTCAGCACATCGGCCAGCATCATCAAGGCCGATTCCGGGCCGCTGAGCAATTCGAGTTCCAGCTCCAGCAGCGGCTCGCTCAGGTCGGTACCGGGCACATGGATGTGGCCTTGGTCCAGAGCGACTTCGATTTGCGCGCCTGCATGGTCGATCAACCAGCGTTGGCGTTCAAAGTCGGTGCAAAACAGGGCTTGCAAGTTTGGGCGCAGTGTCATCAGGTCTTGTGCCAGCGCGGTGTCGTCCACCAGCGTGTCGAACTGCAAGGCACCCGGTGTGGTCGGGCCTTCCCACTCTTGCCTGCGCGACAAGCCGTTTTGGCTTTGGCCTGCTGTCTTGACGGTCAGTAACCATTGCGCACCCGCCAGACGCTCGCGCACCGCCATGCGGCGTTGTTGCAGGGCCAGGTCGGGCGTGTCGAAATAGGTGTTGAGCAGGCGTTGTTTGTCGCCTGCTTGCGCCAGCAGCGGGTGGGCCAGTAGGCGTGGCAAATCAGCTGGTGAAAGGCTGAGTTTGAGTTCGGTTTCCATGGGCGAAGTGCTGCGTCAAAGAGATTGTCGGAGCTGAAGCTGCCGACCTACAGGTGTGTTGTCTCTGCGGACCTTCAGGCAAAGCGCTCGCGCAAATACGCCACGATCGCGTCCGAGTCTTGCAGCCACCGCGTCTGGCTATTGACTTCGGTGATCTTCAGGCAAGGCACTTTAGTTGCTCCGCTGCCTTGCAGCAATTCATTGCGGTTCGTTGCGTGGTGCTGTGCGTCGCGCTTTTCAATGGGCAGCGACAGGCGGCGCATTTCCTGACGCACCTTGATGCAAAACGGGCAGGTGCTGAACTGGTACAGCGCGAGGCTTTGGCACTGCTGGTCCACGCTGGCTTGCGCCGCTGCTTCGCGCACCACACCAGCGGGCTGGGTCAGGCGCTCTTTGAGCAGCATGACGGGACCCAGCAGGGTGCGCAGGGTTCGGAAGAAAGCACGGATGACGGTTTTCATAAAGGGTTGAAATTCCAAATGGGTTGAATGAAGAAGTTGATGTCTTGAACAAAAAACATGGTGCGTGGCTTGGGGTAGGAGCCCACCCCGTGGGCGATGGGCATGGAACACGGTCTCAACAACGTCGCCTTGCAAACCATCGCCCACAGGGGTGGGCTCCTACAGGGATGAGGACAGCGGCATGATGGTCATTCGCATGAAAAAATTCAACATCATGACGCCGAATCAATCAAGCAAACGCGCCAAATAATGGCCCGTGAAGCTCGCCTTGTTTTTGGCCAGTTGCTCGGGCGTGCCTTCGCCCAGCACCGTGCCACCACCAGCGCCGCCTTCGGGACCCATGTCGATCAGCCAGTCGGCGGTTTTAATGACGTCGAGGTTGTGTTCGATGATGACGATGGTGTTGCCCGCATCGCGGAGTTGGTGCAGCACTTTGAGCAGCAGGTCGATGTCGGCAAAGTGTAAGCCGGTGGTGGGCTCGTCCAGGATGTAGAGCGTGCGGCCCGTGTCGCGCTTGGACAGCTCAAGCGCCAGCTTGACGCGTTGTGCCTCACCGCCAGAGAGGGTCGTGGCACTCTGGCCCAGCCGGATGTAGGTCAGGCCCACATCGAGCAGGGTTTGCAGCTTGCGGGCGATGTTGGGCACGGCGCTGAAGAACTGGTGGGCGGCTTCCACCGTCATGTTCAGGATCTGCGCGATGTTCTGGCCTTTGTATTGCACTTCGAGCGTTTCGCGGTTGTAGCGCATGCCGTGGCACACGTCGCACGGCACATACACATCGGGCAAAAAGTGCATTTCCACTTTGACCATGCCGTCGCCCTGGCAGGCTTCGCAGCGGCCACCGGCCACGTTGAAACTGAAGCGCCCGGGGCCATAGCCACGCTCACGGGCTGCGGGTACTTCGGCCATCAGCTCGCGGATGTGGGTGAACAGGCCCGTGTAGGTGGCGGGGTTGCTGCGTGGCGTGCGGCCAATGGGCGACTGGTCCACGTTGATGACCTTGTCGAAGTGCTCCAGCCCTTTGATCTCTTCGTGCGCAGCGGCTTCGTCGTGAGCACGATGGATTTGGTGGGCGGCTGCGGCATACAGCGTGTCGTTCACCAGCGTCGATTTACCTGAACCAGAGACGCCGGTCACGCAGGTGAGCAAGCCCACGGGAAATTTCACGTTCACGTTCTTCAGGTTGTTGCCCGAAGCGCCGACGATCTCGATGAAATCCTTGCCCGCTTTGTGGCGCTTGGGGATTTCGATCTTTTTACGGCCCGACATGTACTGGCCTGTGACCGAATCGGGTGCAGCCAGAATGTCGGCGCAAGTGCCTTGTGCCATCACGCGCCCGCCGTGCACGCCCGCGCCGGGGCCCATGTCGATCACATGGTCGGCCACACGGATCATGTCTTCGTCGTGCTCGACCACCAGCACGCTGTTGCCGATGTCGCGCAGGTGTTGCAGCGTGCCAATCAGGCGGTCGTTGTCACGCTGGTGCAGGCCGATGCTGGGCTCGTCCAGCACGTACATCACGCCCGTGAGCCCAGAGCCGATCTGGCTGGCCAGTCGGATGCGTTGGGACTCGCCGCCCGACAAGGTGTCGGCGCTGCGGTCCAGGCTCAAATAATTGAGACCCACATCGTTCAAAAACTTCAGGCGCAGTGCAATTTCGCGCACCACTTTGTCGGCGATCTCGGCCTTGGCCCCGTGCATAGTCAGGCCCTGAAAATACTGCTGTGATTCGCCCAGCGTGATGTGACTGATCTCGTAAATGGCACGGGCTTGCGCACCTTCGCCAATGCGCACATGGCGCGCCTCTCGCCGCAGACGCGTGCCTTTGCAATCGGTACAGGCCTGCATGTTGCGGTAACGCGCCAAATCTTCGCGGACCACTGATGAATCGGTCTCGCGGTAGCGCCGTGTCATGTTGGGGATGATCCCTTCAAACGGGTGCTTTTTGCTGACCTTTTTGCCTTGCAACGCACCGGACTCCATGGTGTAGCTGAACTTGATTTCCTCCAGGCCTGAGCCGTGCAGCAAGACCTGCTGATGAATGGGCGCGAGTTTTTCAAACGGCGTTTCGATGTCGAACTGGTAATGCTTGGCCAGGCTTTCGAGCGTGCTGAAATAAAAGCCGTTGCGCCGGTCCCAGCCCTTGATGGCGCCACTGGCCAGGCTGAGCGAGGGGAAGGCGACCACGCGCTCGGGGTCAAAAAACGCCATGCTGCCAATGCCGTCGCAAGTGGGGCACGCACCCATGGGCGAGTTGAACGAGAACAGGCGTGGCTCTAGCTCGCTGATGGAGTAAGTGCACACCGGGCACGAGAACTTGGCGTTGAACAGGTGCTCGGTGCCCGTGTCCATCTCCAGTGCCACGGCGCGGTGTTCGGCCAGGTGCAGCGCGGCTTCAAAGCTCTCGGCCAGGCGCTGGCGCAGGGCGTCACGCGCTTTGGCGTCCTCTTCGGAGCGAACCTTGATGCGGTCCACCACCACGTCGATGTTGTGCTTCTCGGTCTTTTTGAGCGTGGGCAGGTCTTCCACTTCCACCGTCTGGCCGTTGATGCGAAAGCGCACATAGCCCAGCGCCTGCATCTGCTCAAAGACTTTTTCAAACTCGCCTTTTTTTTCGCGGGCAATGGGTGCCAAGATCATCAGCTTGGTGTCTTCGGGGAGGGCCAGCACGGCGTCCACCATCTGGCTCACGGTTTGCGCTTGCAGGGGCAGGTTGTGGTCGGGGCAGTACGGCGTGCCCGCGCGGGCGAACAGCAGGCGCAGGTAGTCGTGAATTTCGGTCACGGTGCCCACGGTGGAGCGGGGGTTGTGACTGGTGGCTTTTTGCTCGATGGAAATCGCAGGCGACAAGCCCTCGATCAGGTCCACGTCGGGCTTGTCCATCAATTGCAAAAACTGCCGGGCATAGGCCGACAGGCTTTCCACATAGCGCCGCTGGCCTTCGGCATAGAGCGTGTCAAAGGCCAGGCTCGACTTGCCCGAGCCCGACAGCCCGGTGATCACGACCAGCTGGTTGCGAGGGATGTCGAGGTCGATGTTTTTGAGGTTATGGGTGCGCGCCCCGCGCACGCTGATGTGGGTTTGCCGCAGCGCTGTGGCCAGATACCGCGCCTGTTCGGGTTCGTCGGGCAAGAGAGGGGAGTCAGCAAGTTTCACGGTGGGCGGCCAGATCAGCAAAACCTTTGATTATCCCCGCCTGCATGGTTTGGGGCGGCGGGGTCTGTCAATCAGGGACAATTTGGCTTTTGCTTTGCCCGCTTTGGGGTCTTGTGTGGCCGATCTTTTGCATACTTCTTATTCTGTTTCGCTGAGCATGACGCCTGTCGAGCGGCGTGCCAGTGTTTCGCTGGCGGGCATCTTTGCCTTGCGCATGCTGGGTTTGTTTTTGGTCTTACCAGTCTTTGCACTGGAAGCGCGCAAGTACCCGGGCGGCGATGACCCGATTTTGCTGGGCCTGGCCATGGGCATTTATGGTCTGACACAAGGTTTGCTGCAGTTGCCTTTTGGCATGGCTTCTGACCGGTTTGGGCGCAAGCGGGTCATCGTGCTGGGCCTGGTGATTTTTGCTTTGGGCAGTTTTTGGGCGGCAGCGGCCACTGATCTGTCGGGTCTGCTCGTTGGGCGCAGCCTGCAGGGGGCGGGTGCTGTGTCTGCGGCCGTCACCGCCTTGTTGGCGGACTTGACGCGTGACGAAGTGCGTACCAAGGCCATGGCCTTGGTGGGCGGCAGCATCGGCCTGATGTTTGCGCTGTCTTTGGTGGTGTCGCCGCTGCTCACGGCCTGGATAGGCTTGGCGGGCCTGTTCTGGTTGACCGGTGTGCTGGCGCTGATGGGCGTGGCTGTGGTCATCTGGGGGGCACCGGCTGCCCCTGCACCTGAGCTGGGTCAGGGCCGTGGGCGCTTGCGCGATGTGCTGGCCCATGCCGACCTGATGCGCCTGAACGTTGGGGTGTTTGTCTTGCACGCAGTGCAGCTGGCCATGTGGGTGGCCGTGCCCGCCTTGTTGGTGCAGGCCGGCTTGTCGACCGCACAACATTGGCAGGTGTATTTGCCTGCCGTGCTCGTGTCATTTTTGTTCTTGGGTGTGGTGTTTGCCATGGAGCGGCGCGGGCACCTGAAGAAGGTGTTTTTGGTCTCGATCGGCCTGATCGTGCTGGTGCAAGCGGGTTTGCTGCTGCAGTCCATGGGCACCACCAGTTTGGTGGCTTTGGCAAGCTTGTTGCTGGTGTTTTTCTGTGGGTTCAATGCGCTGGAGGCCACCCAGCCCAGCTTGGCGTCGCGCATTGCACCCCGGGCCATGCGCGGTACGGCCATGGGGGTTTACAACACGTTGCAGTCGCTGGGCTTTTTTGTCGGAGGCCTGATGGGTGGCTGGTTGGTCAAGTCCTGGGGCAGCCCGGCGCTGTTTTTGTGCTGTGGGGTGGCCATGATGGCTTGGCTGCTGGTGGCCTGGCCCATGCAAACCCCGGGGCGCAGCACGCCGATCGGGCAGACGGCCTGAGGCGGGGCAACTTGGCCGGTTGGCCGGGGAATGGCCCCATAATTCAGTCATCTTCGAGGAGTTTTCATGGCATCCGTCAACAAAGTCATCATCGTCGGCAATTTGGGCCGCGACCCTGAAACCCGCTATTTGCCTTCAGGCGATGCGGTCAGCAACATCAATGTGGCCACCACCGACCGCTACAAAGACAAGGCCACCGGCGAGATGAAGGAAGCCACCGAGTGGCACCGCATCAGCTTTTTTGGCAAATTGGCCGAAATTGCCGGCCAATACCTGAAAAAAGGGTCGCAGGTCTATGTCGAAGGCAGCTTGCGCACCCGCAAGTACACCGACAAGGACGGCATCGAAAAGTTCGCCACCGAAATTCGGGGTGAAACCATGCAAATGCTGGGTGGCCGTCAAGGCATGGGCGGTCCTTCGGATGACGGCGGTGGCGGTGGTGGCTATGCCCCGCGTCAATCGGCTCCGGCAGCCCGTCCCGCAGCGGCCCCGGCACAGCGACCCGCCGCTGCGGCCAAGCCCGCAGCCAGTAGTTTTGACGACATGGACGACGATATCCCGTTCTAAAGCATCTGATCGTTCGTCCCCAAACCCGTGGCCTGCGCCACGGGTTTTTTTATAGGAAAAATCGCCACATGACACAGCGTGCGTTTTTTGCATCCGTGCAGCATTTGGGGTTTGCCTGGTTCGCCATGGTCATGGGCCTGTCTGGCCTGTCGCTCGCCTGGTTGCGTGCCGTGCCGCATTGGGGGCCTGTGGCCTTGCAGGTGTCTCTGGGTATTGGCGCGCTGGCAGGTTTTGTGTTTGTGCTGCTGATGGGCCTCACGTTGTGGCGCTGGGTGCATTTTCCTGATGTGGTGCTGGAGGATGTGCGCCATCCCCTTCGCCATGTGTTTGTGGCCGCGCTGCCGTCCTCCCTCGTGTTGCTGCCTACGGTCTGGGTGGGGCATCAGGGTTACAGCTTGTGGGCGGATGTGCTGTGGATGCTGGGCGCTGTGGGTTTATTGCTCAGCACTGTTGGGGTTGTTTGGCGTTGGTTGCAGTCGGGCATGACGACGGCCGATTTTTGGCAGGGCATGACGCCTGCGCTGTTCATCCCGGTGGTGGGCAATGTGCTGCCTGCTTTGGCCGGGGTGACGCTGGGCCACCCGGTTTGGGCGGCTGCGCAGTATGGCGTGGCCATCTTTTTGTGGCCGATGGGCTTGGTGCTCGTGTTGGTGCGCATTGGCATGGTGGGCCTGTGGCCTCAGCGCCTGTTGCCCTCCACCTTCATCACCATCGCACCCCCTTCGGTGTTGGCTTTGTCGGGCCACCAGTTGGGCGCACCTGACACCTTGGTGCACATGTTCTGGGGCGTGTCCTTGTTTTTTACGCTGGTGTCGTTGACGGTGCTCAAGCGCTGCCTGCAGCAGCCTTTCGGCATGCCGTTTTGGGGCATGTCTTTTCCCTTGGCCGCTTCGGCTGCACTGTCCTTGCATCTGGCACCTGCACAGGGTGGCGCTCATGCCTTGGCGCTGGCGTGGCTGGCCTCAATCACCTGCTTCATTGCTGGCCTGTTGTCGGCCACGGTTCGAGGCTTGCTCAAAGGCCATTTGTTAGCGCCGGAAGCACCTTTTTCAGGTCTGAAAACTGCCGATGTGGGGCGCTGACTTGACGTGCAGGGTCTTTATTTTTGCCGGCTGGGTGTATTCTGCTTCCAATAACTTGGTCAGAATGTTGGCATGAACGAAATCACCTCCCGGTTCCTTCCCCAGGAAGATGCTCAGCGTCATGAGCTGCACAACGAAGTGCACGCACGGCCCTCGGCGCGTGTGCGTTTGCCAGCACTGATTGTTTATGTGGCGGTGCTCAATGACGGCATTTCCCGCGAACAGGAATGGGCCCATTTGCGGCGTTTGCCGGGGCATGAAGATTTGAGTCTGGAGAGTTTGCAGGGCAATTTCCTGCGATTGCGGTGCGATCATTTCACCCTCAAATGGGAGCGGCACACCGAGTTCACACGCTACTCCATCGTGCAAGCCTTGCCCGCGCATGCGGACTGGGGGGCTGTGTTGCCCGAGCTGGCTTCGCATGTGGCCACCGGCACCGACTGGTTGCGTGGTCTGCCGGGCCAAACCATTGCCGCCATCCATTTGGGCATGTTGCAAGCGGACATGTCTGTGCCCGACCTGATCCCCACAGCCCAGGCTTGGCTGGGAGAAGGCGCGGTGTTGGCTTCGCGCATGGGCAACACCACCGAGGGTGTACCCCACTCGTGCATCCTGACCCATTTCCGAATTGGTGCCGATGGCTTTGAACGCATGCTGGTGCTGGCACCCGAAGACACCAGCGAAGCGCGTGCGGGTCGCGTCTCGCAGCGCTTGCTGGAGATGGAAACTTACCGCCTGATGGCTTTGCGTGGTTTGCCCGTGGCAAAAAACCTGTCGTCCATGCTGTCGGCCGCCGAGTCGCAGCTGGCCGACATCACCGGCCTTTTGGAGCGCAAAGGCGAAAGCGATCAGGCTTTGCTCGATTTGCTGGTGTCTTTGGCGGCCCGCATCGAGCGGGCCACGGCCGAACATGGTTTCCGGTTTTCGGCCACGCGTGCTTACGACACCCTGGTCAGCCAGCGTTTGGCCGAGCTGCGCGAGCGACCAATTTCGGGGACCCAGACCTTGGGTGAGTTCATGCAACGGCGTTTGTCGCCCGCCATGGCCACGGTGCAGGCCACTGAAAAGCGACTGGCCTCATTGGCCGAGCGGGTCTCGCGCACCAGTGCCTTGCTGCGCACCCGGGTGGACATTGCCACCGAGGCGCAAAACCAGGTGCTGCTGGAAAAACTCACGCGTGGCCAGGAACTGCAACTGCGCCTGCAGGTCACGGTGGAAGGCTTGTCGATGGCTGCGATTTCCTATTACGTGGTCAGTTTGCTGTTGTATGCCTTCAAGGGGATGAAGGCGTATGGCGTGCCGATTCATCCGGAAATCGCGGTGGCATTGTTGCTGCCCTTGGTGTTGTGGAGTGTCTGGCGCAGCCGACAAAAAATCCACGAAAAACTGAATCAACCGGACGCATGATCCGATGGAGCTGAGGCAGCTGCGTTATTTTGTGCGGGTGGTCGAGGTGGGCAGCATCAGCCGTGCCGCGCTCGATCTGAACTTGGTGCAGTCGGCGCTGAGCCAGCAAATCACACGGCTCGAGAGCGAGTTGTCGACCCGGCTTTTGCAGCGCACGTCCCAAGGCGTGACGCCGACCGAGGCGGGCGTGGCGTTTTTTCGTGAAGCACAACTGACCCTGCGGCATGCCGAGCAGGCCATGCGTGCGGCAAAGTCAGCGCGTTTGTCGGGGACGGTGAGTGTGGGTTTGGCACCCACCACGGCCGCCGTGTTGGGTCTGCCCTTGATGCGGGCCATGCGCGAGCGCTATCCGGAGGTGCGTCTGCACATGGTGGAAAGCCTGTCTGGCCATTTGTCGACCATGCTCAACGCCCGGCAACTCGACCTGGCAGTTTTGTTTGACATGCCCATGGATGGCGTTTCCTCTGCGCAGTCGGCGCGGCGCTGGAGTGTGCAGCCACTGATGGAAGAGGACATTTTTTTCATCGCTGCGCGGCATGCCGTCAAGCCGCGCGCCCCTGCTACTGTGCGCATGGTTCAGTTGAAAGATGAAGCCCTGATTTTGCCCACGGGCCCGCATGGTTTGCGCAGCATGCTGGATGCGGCTTTTTTGCGTGCCAAAGTCAAACCTCTGGTGGCGCTGGAGGTGGATTCCTTGGCCATGCTGATGGACGCTGTGCGCGCGGGCATGGGGGCCACCTTGCAGCCTTGGTCGGCAGTGGCGCGGCAAGCTGATGCCGCGCAGGCCCTGCACATGGCCCGCATCACCGACCACCAGGTCCGGCGCAGCAATGTTCTGTGCAGCCTGTCGGACGATGAGCTGTCGCCTGCGGCTTTGGCGGCGCGTGTGGTGTTGGTCGATTGCGTGCGTGCGCTGGTCGGCTCTGGTGCTTGGGAGGGGGCCGCATTGAGTGATCCGGGCCCAGTCAAGGCTTCCGGCAAAACCTGAACGCGTCGGGTATTTCCCAAATGGCCCGGTATCACGTTTTGTGATACCCCTATGGCTGTCGGGTACTGAGCAAGTGCCTCGATTCGCACTAGAGTCGACGCATCGATATCACGCGGAAAGACACCCATGGACTTGCAACTCAAAAACAAAACCGCCTTGGTCACAGGGGCCAGTGTGGGCATTGGGCGCGGCATCGCCAAAGCCTTGGCCGCTGAAGGCGTGCGTGTGGCCGTATCGGCCCGACGCGTGGACAAACTGCGCGAGCTGGCCGATGAAATCGTGGCCGCTGGGGGTCAGGCGCCGGTGGTCATCGAGTCGGACCTGTACGCCGATGATGCGGCCAAGCGCCTCGCCGAAGCGGCTTTGGCGGGTTTGGGGCATGTCGATATTCTGGTGAACAACGCTGGGGGCTCACGCAGCTTCAAAGAGCTGCATGTGAGCGAAGAGGCCTGGCAAGAGGCCATCACCTTGAACTTTCACCGTCCGCGCCAGGTGGCCGATGCCCTGATTGACCAGATGATTGAGCGCCGGTGGGGCCGCATCATCAACATCACCGGCAAGAGCGAACCCGAGCACACCAACGGTGCGTTTTGTGCCAAGGCGGGCATGCACAGCTGGGCCAAGGGCTTGTCGCGCATGGTGGGCCAGCATGGCATCACCGTGAACTGCGTGCCGCCTGGGCGCATCCATTCCGAGCAAATCTTTCGCAACTACACGCCCGAATACCGCCAGTGGCAGTGCGAAAACGAAATTCCCATGGGCCGCTACGGCGAGCCCGAGGACATGGCCAATTTGGTGACTTTTCTGGCGTCGCCTTTGGCCAGTTACATCACGGGCGCCGTGATCCCGGTGGATGGCGGTTTGCGCAAATACCAGTTTTGATGAAACCCGGGCCGGGTGCCCTGAAAGTGTTTATGACGGTGGATGTTTTGGTCATTGGCGGCGGCAACGCTGCCCTGTGTGCGGCTTTGATGGCCCGCGAAGCCGGTGCCAGTGTGATGCTGCTGGAGTCTGCGCCGCGCGAGTGGCGCGGTGGCAATTCGGGGCACACCCGCAATTTGCGCTGCATGCACGATGCGCCACAAGACGTGCTGGTCGAGGCTTATCCGGAAGAAGAGTTTTGGCAAGACCTGCTCAAGGTCACTGGCGGCTTGACCGACGAGCATCTGGCGCGTTTGGCGATTCGCCACTCGGCCACTTGCAGGCCCTGGATGGTCAAGCATGGTGTGCGTTTTCAGCCGTCTTTGTCGGGGGCCTTGCACACCGCACGCACCAACGCGTTTTTCATGGGCGGGGGCAAGGCCTTGGTCAACGCCTATTACCGCAGCGCCGAAAAGTTGGGCGTGCAAATTCACTACAACGCCGAGGTGGATGCGGTCGAGTTGGACGATGGCCGTTTTGTCGCCGCATCGGTCAAGCACAAGCAGGCCGATGGCAGCGTGCGGCGAGAACGCATCGAAGCCCGTGCCTGCGTGCTGGCGGCGGGGGGCTTCGAGTCCAACCGCGAATGGTTGCGTGAGGCTTGGGGCCAGAACGAGCGCGGCGAATACCCGGCCGATCAGTTTTTGATTCGGGGCACGCGCTTCAACCAGGGCGTGCTGCTCAAACACATGCTGGATCAGGGTGCCGACCGCATTGGCGACCCGACGCAGGCCCACATGGTGGCGATCGATGCCCGCGCGCCTTTGTACGACGGCGGCATTTGCACCCGCATCGATTGCGTGTCTTTGGGCGTGGTGGTCAACCGCGAAGCCCGCCGCTTTTACGACGAGGGTGAAGATTTCTGGCCCAAGCGCTATGCGATCTGGGGCCGTCTGGTGGCGCAACAACCGGGGCAGGTGGCGTACTCCATCATCGATGCCAAAGCCGTGGGCCGCTTCATGCCGCCCGTGTTTGAAGGCACGCAGGCGGACAGCCTGCCCGAGCTGGCCCGCAAGCTGGGCTTGGATGAAGCGACATTCATGCAGACCTTGAACGACTACAACGCGGCTTGCCGCGAGGGCACTTTTGACCACACGGCCTTGGACGATTGCCACACCGAAGGCGTGAGCCCCGCCAAAACCCACTGGGCAAGGGCTTTGGACACGGCACCCTATTACGCCTATGCCGTGCGGCCCGGCGTGACTTTCACTTACCTGGGCTTGAAAACCGATGACACCACCGCTGTGCGATTCAATGACCAGCCCAGCCCCAACCTTTTTGTGGCGGGCGAGATGATGGCGGGCAATGTGCTGGGCAAAGGCTACACGGCCGGGGTGGGCATGACGATTGGCACGGCCTTTGGCCGTATCGCGGGCGAGCAGGCGGCCAAAGCCGTCCAGACCCTGAAGACCATCAAGACAGGAGCGCAGCATGCAAGCGCTTGAAGCCCTGACCCGCGATGCCCGTGCGCTGGCACGCGGCGAGATGACCGCACCTGAAGCCGAAGTGGCCCGTCAGATGCAAATTTGCAATGGCTGCCGTTATTGCGAGGGCTTTTGTGCCGTGTTCCCGGCCATGACCCGGCGGCTGGAGTTTGGCAAGGCCGATATCCATTACATGGCCAACCTGTGTCACAACTGCGGCGCTTGCCTGCACGCCTGCCAGTACGCACCGCCGCATGACTTTGCCATCAATGTGCCCAAGGCCATGGCCCAGGTGCGCGGCCAGACCTATGCCGACTACGCTTGGCCTCCGGCTTTGGGGGCTTTATACCAGCGCAATGGCTTGACCCTGTCGGTGGCGCTCGCTCTGGGTTTGGCCTTGTTTTTGGCCTTGGCGATGCTGCGTCAAGGCACGTTGTGGGGCGCGCCGGTGGCTGGGGGCTTTTATGCGGTGTTTCCCCACAACCTGATGGTGAGCCTGTTTGCGCCCATTTTTGTGTTTGCGGTGCTGGCGCTGGGTTTGGGTGTCAGGCGCTTTTGGTGCGATGTGACACCGGCCACCAGCGGGGCCGGTTTGACCTCACCCGCTGCGGCCGAAGCCACCCACGCGGCCTTGCGCTTGAAGTACCTGGACGGCGGACATGGCGAAGGCTGCCACAACGAAGACGACGCTTGGACGCATGCCCGCAGGCGTTTTCACCACCTGACGTTTTACGGTTTCATGTTGTGTTTTGCTGCCACCAGCGTGGCCACGCTCTACCACTACGTGTTGGGCTGGCCTGCGCCCTATGACTTGAGTACCTTGCCCAAGCTGCTGGGCGTGATTGGCGGAGTCAGTCTGACCGTGGGCACTGCAGGTTTGTGGCGACTGAACCTGCGCCGCCACCCCGAGCACAGCGACGCGGCGCAAAAACCGATGGACCGGGGTTTCATTGCCTTGCTGTTTCTGGTCAGCGTGTCGGGTTTGCTGCTGTGGTTGCTGGGCACAACCGCCGCCATGCCTTTGGCTTTGGCCGTGCACCTGGGGGCGGTGATGGCCTTGTTCCTCACCTTGCCTTACGGCAAATTCGCCCACGGCATTTTTCGTACGGCGTCCTTGTTGCGCTTTGCCATCGAAAAGCGGCAACCCAATCGGCTGGGGCTGGGCGGTGAATGAATCAAAAGGGTAAACCCTCATTCATGACGGGGTGATTTTCGGCACAGAATGGGACTTGCCTTCTTCGCGATGGCATTTTTATTTTTGACGGTTTTGCCAGGAGTCATTCATGCGTTTTCCGGTGATCAAAAGTCTGTTGACGGTTTCCACTTTGGCGGCCTTGGCCTGTGCCCCCGCTTTGGCGGCAGACAAAGTCAAGATCGGTTTTGTCAGCACCCTGTCCGGTCCTTCGGCCGCTTTGGGTGTGGACATTCGCGATGCCTTCATGCTGGCCGTCAAGCTCAATGGCGGCAAGCTCGGTGGCCTGCCTGCTGATGTGTCGATCTCGGATGACCAGTTCAAACCCGATGTGGGCAAGCAGCTGTTCGAGCGCTATGTCAAACGCGACAAGGTCGATTTCTTGACCGGGGTGGTGTTCTCCAACATCATGCTGGCGGGTCTGCCCGAAGCGGTCAGCGCCAAAACCATTTACCTCAGCCCCAACGCCGCGCCCTCGCCGATTGCGGGCGCGCAGTGCACCCCGTATTTCTTTGCTGTGTCATGGCCTAACGACGCCTACCACGAGGCCGCTGGTCAGTACGCGACCAACCTCAAGGTGAAGTCGGCGTATTTGCTGGCCCCCAACTACCAGGCGGGTAAGGACTCGCTGGCCGGGTTCAAGCGTTTTTACAAAGGCAATGTCTCAGGCGAGGTTTACACCAAACTCGGTCAGCTCGATTATTCGGCTGAGCTGGCCGAAATTCGCGCAGCCAAGCCCGAGGTGGTCTACACTTTCCTGCCCGGGGGCATGGGCATCAACTTCATCAAGCAGTTCATGGCCGCGGGCCTGAACAAGGACACCCGACTGATTCAGCCTGGCTTTGGCGCTGACCAGGACGTGATCCGCGCGGTGGGCAACGACATGTTGGGTGTGTTTGACACTTCGCATTGGGGTCTGGACCTGCCCAACGAAGCCAACAAGAAATTTGTGGCCGAGTTCGAAAAAGAATACAAGCGCCTGCCCACCTTGTACGCAGCTCAGGGCTACGACACGGCTTTGCTGATCGATGCCGCAGTGCGTGCTGCCAATGGCAAGATCGAAGACAAAGAGGCCATGATCAAGACCTTGAAGACGGTCAAGTTCAACTCGGTGCGAGGCGATTTCCGCTTCAACACCAACCAGTACCCGATCCAGAACTATTACCTGCGCGAGATCGTCAAGGACGGTCAGGGACGCCTGGTCAACCGCATCGTGGGCCAACCCATTCTGGCCAATCACGGTGATGCTTATGTCAAAGACTGCCCCATGAAGTAAGGACGTTCGCGTCGCCTCATGACTGGTATTTTGCTGTTGGAGCAGGCCTTGAATGGCCTGCAGTTCGGTTTGATGTTGTTCCTGCTGGCCTCCGGGCTGACGCTGGTTTTCGGCATCATGGACATGATCAACCTGGCCCACGGTGCCCTCTACATGGTGGGGGCGTTTCTGACGGCCTGGTTGGTTCAGTTGACACAGTCGTTCTGGCTGGGTGTGGTGCTGGCGGTCATGCTCACCGCCGTGGTGGGCATGCTGCTGGAAGCCACTTTGCTGCGCACCCTGTATGCCCGTGACCACCTGTCCCAGGTGCTGGCTACTTTTGCCTTGATCCTGATCATCAACGAATCCGTGCGCATGATTTGGGGCTCCGATCTGGCTTTGTCCATGCCGCAAGCCCTGTCGGGTCCGGTGGAGCTGTTGCCTGGCTTGCGCTACCCGAGCTACCGTTTGGTGATCATTGCGGTGGGGTTGGTCATTGCGCTCATGCTTTATTTGCTGGTCACTCAAACCCGCATGGGGGCCTGGGTGCGTGCAGGTGCTTCCAACCGCGAAATGGCCATGGCCATGGGCATCAACATCCGGCGTTTGTTCACCGGGGTGTTCGGCATCGGCGCCGCTCTGTGTGCGGTGGCGGGGGCCATGCTGGGGCCGCTGCTGGCGGTGCAGGTGGGCATGGGCGAGAACATCCTGATCCTGGCCTTTGTGGTGATTGTGATTGGCGGCATCGGCTCGGTCTGGGGTGCATTTGTCGGGGCTATTTTGGTGGGCTTTGTGGACACCTTGGGACGCACCTTGCTGCCTTTGTTGTTCCGCGAAATTTTCTCGCCCCAGTTTGCCAGTGCGGCGGGGCCTGCGGTGGCGTCGATTGCGGTGTACTTGCTGATGGCGGTGGTTTTGTTTGTTCGTCCTCAGGGACTTTTCTCCGGTCGTTGAGGAGCTTGTCGCCATGGGTTCGCTGAATCACAAAACACCGCTCTGGATTTGGGGCTTGGTGCTGGCGGCGGCGATCGCCTTGCCCTTGTTCCTGCATGCCCGTGACATGGACTTTTACGTCAGCATGCTCAGCCGCATGATGATTTACGGCATTGCTGCGTGCAGCCTGAACCTGATCCTGGGCTATGGCGGACTGGTGTCATTTGGACACGCCGCCTTTGTCGGCATTGGGGCCTACACCGTTGGCATTTTGATCACCGAAGGCTTCACCAACGGTTGGGCGGGGTTTGCCATCGCCATGGGCCTGTCCGCCTTGGCTGCAGCCATCATCGGGGCCATTTCGCTGCGCACTCGGGGTGTTTACTTCATCATGATCACCCTGGCTTTTGCCCAGATGATTTATTACCTGGTCAATTCCATCAAAGCTTACGGGGGTGACGAGGGCTTGAGCATCAAGCAGCGCTCTGATTTTGGCTTTGGCCTGGACCTCAAGAACGATGTGACGTTTTATTTTCTCGTTTTGTTCGTCCTGGTGCTGACCCTGGTGCTGATTTCGCGCATCATGCACTCGCGCTTTGGTCGGGTCATCCAGGCCATCCGCGATGACGATGTGCGGGTTGACGCCATCGGCTTTGCCTCTTACCGCTACAAGTGGGTGCTGTTTGTGATTGCGGGCACCTTGGGCGGCTTGGCGGGTGCCTTGATGGTCAACCACCAAAACTATGTCAGCCCCAACCTGATGCACTGGACGCAGTCGGGCATCCTCATGGTGATGGTCATTTTGGGCGGTGTGGGCACGCTCACGGGCGGCTTGTGGGGCGCCTTGGTGCTGCTGATTCTGGAAGATGTGTTGGCCGAATACACCCTGCATTGGCAGTTTTATGTGGGCTGGTTCCTGCTGGCGGTGGTGTTGCTGGCACCCAAAGGCCTGGCAGGCTTGTTTCGTCGTCAGGCGGCCTCGGTCACCACGGGAGGTGCCGCATGAGCAGCGCCTTGTTGCAGGTGAAGGACCTGGTCAAAAATTTTGGTGCATTGCGGGCCACCGACCACGTCACGCTGGACGTGTTGCCCGGGGAAGTGCATGCGCTGATTGGCCCCAACGGAGCGGGTAAGACCAGCCTGGTGGCACAGCTGTCTGGGCATCTGCTCAGTGACAGTGGCCAGATTGTTTTTGAGGGCCAGGATGTCACGGCTTTGCCCACGCACGAGCGCGTGCACCGTGGGCTGGCGCGCTCGTTTCAGATCACCCGTTTGTTCAAGTCGTTCACGGTGCTGGACAACGTGGCGCTGTCGGTGCAAGCGCGCAGCGGCAACAGCTTTTCATTTTGGCGGCCGGTGCGCAGCGAAAAAGCATTGACGGATGCGGCCATGGTCGTGTTGCAAGAGCTGGGTTTGCAGGACAGGGCGCACGACCCAGCCAGCGAGCTCTCACATGGCGAGCAACGCATTCTGGAGCTGGGCCTGGCCGTGGCCACACAACCCAAGCTGCTGTTGCTGGACGAACCCATGGCGGGTGCGGGGCCGGTGGAGTCCGAGCGCATTCTCTATCTCATCCAGAAACTGCGTGCCCAGGTGGCCATCTTGTTGATCGAGCACGACATGGATGCGGTGTTCCGTTTGGCCGACCGCATTTCTGTGCTGGTCAATGGCGCTGTGATCGCCACCGGCACACCCGAGGCCATTCGGCACAACCCGCAGGTGATTGCTGCTTACCTGGGCGAGGAGCACGCATGAGTTTGTTGCAAGTGCGCGATGTGCAAGCTGCTTACGGCGAAAGTCAGGTCTTGTTTGGCATGGGCCTGAGCCTGCAGCCGGGCGAGGTCATGGGCTTGCTGGGCCGCAACGGCATGGGCAAGACCACCTTGATCCGCAGCATTCTGGGGCTCAAGTCGGTCCAATCCGGACAGGTGATTTTTGATGGCCAGGACATCACCAACGTGGCCGCTGATCGGGTGGCCCGGATGGGTTTGGCGGTGGTCCCCGAAGGTCGGCAAGTCTTTCCCAATTTGTCGGTGGACGAGCACCTGACGGCCTTTGTCAGCAACCGCCACCAAAGCCGGACACCGTGGACGCCTGCGCGCGTGTATGAATTGTTTCCTCGCCTGGCCGAGCGCCGGTCCAACATGGGCTCGCAGTTGTCGGGCGGCGAGCAGCAAATGCTGGCCATCGGTCGTGCGCTGGTCACCAACCCGCGTCTGATGATCCTGGACGAAGCCACCGAAGGCTTGGCGCCGTTGATTCGGGAAGAGATTTGGCGCTGCCTGCGCTTGCTCAGGCAAGAGGGCCAGACTCTGATCGTGGTCGACAAATACGTCAATCGGCTGGTGGACATTGCCGACCACCATGTGATCGTCGAGCGGGGTCAAGTGGCTTGGGCGGGCAACTCTCAGGCGCTCAAGGACCAGCGCGAGTTGTGGACGCGCTATTTAGGCGTTTGAGGAATGTTGGGCACCTGAAACTCAAAAGTTTTTGGCCACCGACTTCACAGCGGCCAGCAGCAGTTGGCTGGCTGGGCTCATGGAGCCCTTGCGTCTTCGCGTGATGCCCACTTGCCTGGCCCAAGGGTTGCCTGTGGCTTGCAGCGCCTTGAGCTGGCCCGCTCGGGCTTCCCAGTAAATCAGCTCTTCAGGAATGAAGGTGAGGGCATCGCTTTGCATCACCATGGATTTCATCAGCACGGTGGAGGTGGTTTCGACTTGGGCAGTGGGTGGCTCCAGGCCCTGCGCCACAAAATAATCGTCAAACGCCAGACGCTCCAGCTCTCGGGGTCGTGGCAGAACCCAGGGGTATTGGGTCAGCATGGCGGGCGTGACAAGCTTGTGTTGCACCAGCGGGTGTCCGGCACGGGCCACCACGGTGGCGCTTTCGGTCAGCAAGCGCTCGTGTTGCAAGTCGGTGTCGCTGGCGCGGGCCGGCACCGATGACAAGGCAAAGTCCACCTCGCCTTGTTTGACCCAGGGCATCAGGGCTTCGTTCAGCCCGTACAACACGGTGACCTTGATCTCGGGCTTGTCTTTGGCCAGGGTCTGCAGGGCCAGGGGCAACAAACGGGTGGCCTCGGTGGGGCCGCAGCCGACCAGCACATGACCGCGCTGCGCACCGCGCATGGCCTGGATTTCGCCCAGCGCATTGCGCATTTCCGCTTCGATGACTTGCCCATGCTGCATGAGGGCTTGCCCAAAGGGGGTCACGCTCACACCGAAACGACCGCGTTCGAGCAGGCGCACGCCCAGCGTTTTCTCCAACGACTTGATGCTTTTGGACAGGGCCGGTTGGGAAATGTCCAGTGACGCGGCGGCCTCGGTCAGGTTGCCCAAACGAGCTGCAGCCAGAAAGAATTGCACTTTTCGGTAATCCATAACCTATGGTAATGGAAAAAGCATGGAGGGTTGTAGGTCAAGGACTTGACCTTTGTTAACTTGAGGCCTGACATCCACCCCGAAGCCTGCCAAGGAGTTTTCATGCAACCGATCGATTTGGCGAACCTGGTTCAACCGGACCGTGTTCATAAGAGTGTCTACACGGATCAAGCGCTGTTTGATCTGGAGATGGAACACATTTTCGAAAAAGCCTGGGTCTACTGCGGCCACGAATCGCAGGTCAAAGAGGTGGGGGATTACTTCACCATGCAAATTGGCCGACAGCCCATGGTCATGGTGCGCGATGTGGACCGTAGCGTGCGGGTGCTCTACAACCGCTGCCCGCACCGGGGTGTGGAGTTGTGTGGCAACCAAAGCGGCAACACCGGCAAGGGTTTTGTGTGCTCGTACCACGCCTGGAGCTTTCACCTCAATGGCAAAGTCAAGGCCATCCCGCTGGTCAAGGGCTACGACGGCACGCGCATGCACACCGACGACGCCGATTGCAGCATGGTGCCTGCCGCCCGTGTCGACAGTTACCGTGGTTTTGTGTTTGCCAGCCTGGCCAAGGAAGGCCCGAGCCTGATCGACTTTTTGGGCGAGGCCAAGATCGCGTTTGACGACATGTGTGACCGCTCGCCCGTGGGCGAGGTCGAAGCGGTGCCGGTGTGCCACCGGGTGGTGCAGCACTCGAACTGGAAGTTCTTCATGGAGAACCAGCTCGACGCCTTGCACCCTTCAGTCACGCACCAATCCACCGGGGTCTCTGCCCGCCGCGTGGAGCAACGGCTCAAGCAGGACAAGGGTTCAGCCCCCTTGTTTTTCCATTACCTGTCGACCTTTGCCTCCAGTTTCGACCAGTGGGATTCGGTGCAGACGGTCAACTTCAAATACGGCCATGGCATCTTGAAGGCCTATATGGGACTGCGTCCCACCGACCCGGACACGGTCGAATACGAGGCTTTGATCAAGAAGGCCTATGGCGAAGAAAAGGGCGAAGAGTATCTGGCGCGCAGCATCCACCATGTGCTGATTTACCCGTATTTGTCGGTGCAGTCGCCCTTGCAGCAACTGCGTTGCCTGCGCCCGATGGCGCCCAACAAGACGCTGTCCGAGATCTGGCATTTCCGCCTCAAAGGCGTGCCAGAGGCGATCTACGAGCGTTCGCTGTGGTACTTCAACCTGGTCAACTCGCCCGCCACCATGATCAACGCCGATGACCTGGAAAACTGGACCAAGGGCCAACTGGGGCTGGAGTCCAAAGGCGGCGAGTGGGTGAGCTTTCACCGCAACTACGGGGGCGACACCGAAAAAGACGGTGTGCTCTATTCGAACAACGGTACCAGCGAAGTGGTGATGCGCAACCAGTTCAAGGCCTGGGAGTCGTACATCCGCGCCGCCATTCAACCCACGGCCAAGGCCTGAACAGGAGACATGATTCATGCAACCCAAAGAAGTCAAAGAGGCCCTGGGCACGGGTGTGGTGATCGAAGCCATCCAGTCCATGTCGGGCGCCGAATCCATCGCGCCCGACCACATGGGGCGTGGGCGCCTGCCCAGTCAGGGCTACATCCCCAAAGCCATCAAGGTCGATGCCGGCTTGCTTCGGCAGGTCGAAGAATTGTTGTTCCACCAAGCCGCCTTGCTCGACAACAAGGCCTGGGGTGAATGGGCCGAATTGTTCAGCGAAGACGGCGTTTACTGGATGCCCTCGACCCCGCTGCAAACCGACTGGCGGCGCGAGGCATCGATTTTTGCAGAAGACCGGCTGCTGATGGAGGTGCGCATGGGCCGTTTGCTGCATCCCAACGCTTGGTCACAAGCGGCGCAATGGGGCACCAACCACATCGTGGGCAACATCGTGATCGAGGCGGCCACGTCCACCACGCTGGAGGTGTATTCGCGCTTTCAGATGATGGAGATGCGGCGTGACCAAGTGCGCCACTTTGGCGGCAGTTATCGCCACACCCTGGTCAAGCAAGGCGAAGGTTGGAAGATCAAGCTGCAGCGCGTGGACATGACCAATGGCCAGGCCGCTTATGACTATGTGATCCAAGCCTGGGTGTAAGGTGCCGCCCGAAAGGGCGCTGGTTCGCGTGAACGCCGGCGGTGGCTGCAACCGGTTTCAGGCCGGCACGGCATCCAGCGTGGCGATCACGCCCCCGCCCAGGCAGACCTCGCCGTCGTACAGCACGGCACTTTGTCCGGGTGTGACAGCCCATTGGGCGTCGGCGAAATCCAGCTCAAACCCCGCCTGACCATCGGCCCGGATCATCGGCTGAAAAGTGCAGGCTGCATCGGCCTGGCGATAGCGTGTTTTGGCCGCATAAGCCCCGGGCGCAGGGGGCTGGCCTGCGCACCAGCTGAGGTCGGTGGCTTGCAGACGGGGCGACAGCAACCAGGGGTGGTCGTGCCCTTGCACCACCCACAGCGTGTTTTTGGCGATGTCTTTGCGCGCCACAAACCAGGGCGTGTGCTCACCGCCACCGCGCTGCGCGCCTTTGGCCTTGATGCCGCCAATGCCCAGGCCCTGGCGTTGGCCAAGGGTGTAAAAGCTCAGGCCCACATGCTGACCAATGGTTCGGCCCATGGGGTCCTTGATCGGGCCAGGCTCTTTGGAGATGTAGCGGTTGAGAAATTCCCGGAAAGGCCGCTCGCCGATGAAGCAGATACCGGTGGAATCTTTCTTTTTGGCATTGGGCAGACCAATCTCTTGGGCAATGCGGCGCACTTCGGTTTTGTGCAGCTCGCCCACCGGGAACAGTGTCTTGGACAGTTGCGCCTGGTTCAGGCGGTGCAAGAAATAACTTTGGTCTTTGGACGGGTCCAGACCTTTGAGCAGTTCATGTCGTCCTGTTTGTGCGTTCAGGCGCACCCGGGCGTAATGGCCCGTGGCGATTTTTTCGGCCCCCAGGCGCATGGCATGGTCCAGAAACGACTTGAATTTGATTTCGGCATTGCACAGGATGTCCGGGTTGGGCGTGCGTCCAGCTTGGTATTCGCGAACAAACTCCGAAAAAACCCGGTCTTTGTATTCGGCGGCAAAATTGACGTGCTCAATTTCAATGCCCAACACATCGGCCACGGCCGCTGCATCGACAAAGTCGACGTTCGAGGAGCAGTACTCGCTGTCATCGTCGTCTTCCCAGTTTTTCATGAAGATGCCAATGACCTCGTAGCCCTGTTGCTTGAGCAAGTAGGCGCTGACGGCTGAATCGACGCCGCCGGACAAGCCGACGACCACACGCGGGAGATGAGACATGCCCGAATTATCCCGTGACTGCGGGTCGTCATGCCAATGGCCACAAATTTATAATCGCCGATTGGTCTTCATTCATGCCCCTCACTTGCACTTGGTGCCTTCCTGTTAGAACGGTCTTGCGCGACATGGCGCGAGGCATGTTCCTTGTCACTCACAGTGGTTTGGCCATGGTGGGCTTGTCTGCGGCTGCCATGGTTCTGGCACTGTGGTGGCACCCGAGCTGGCTGCACCAGGCCGAGGCCGGGGTGTTCAATTGGTTGCGCGAGCGCCAGGTCTTGATTTCCTGGCTGCCCGAAAACACAGCCGAACGTGCCACAGCCGTCAATTTGCAGGATTTGCCACGCGCTCAGGCTGCCGTGGCGGTCTGGTTGGGCCAGAAATACAAAATCGCGCCAGAGCCGCTGGCCGCGCTGGTGGCCGAGGCCCATGTCCTGGCCAAAAAACACAAATTGGCCCCCCATCTGATTTTGGCCGTCATGGCCATCGAATCCAACTTTCATCCTTATGTGCAAAGTCATGCGGGCGCTCAGGGTCTGATGCAGGTGATGACCGCCATTCATGCCAAACGCTACGAGGCTTACGGCGGAAAGCTGGCGGCATTCGATCCGATCACCAATTTGCGCGTGGGCGTCAGCGTGCTGGCTGACTCGATCAAGCTCAAGGGGGGGTCTTTGGATGAGGGCTTGAAGTTTTATCTGGGCGGCGATGCCGTGACCGAAGACGGTGGTTATGTGACCAAGGTGTTGGCCGAGCAGGCTCGGCTCGACCAAGTAGCGGCCGGTGTGAACGTGCCCATTCAATGAGCGGATGTCCATGAGTTTTGTGTCGCCGGAGTTCGCGCTTTTTTGCCTGTTGTTTTTGCCGCTGTACTGGGCGCTTGCGCAGCACGCGCGCTGGCAGCGCGGCCTGTTGATCGTGACGGGGTATGGCTTGTATGCCACTTGGGTGCCTGCTTTTGCGGGGGTCTTGTTGGCTTACAGCACGGTCATGTGGGCCCTGGGGCGCTGTATGAGCAAAACTGGGCGCACTCGTTGGCCCTTGTACTTGGGCTTGTGGCTGGCTGGGTCTTTTTTGCTGTCATTGAAGTATTACGAATTTGTGCGCGAGACGTTTCAAACGGTCTTGCAGAACACCGGGTTTTATTCCTTGCTGCCCGTGCTGGATGTGGTCGTGCCGGTGGGGGTGTCCTTTTTTACGTTTCAGGCGGTCACTTATCTGGTCATGGTCGGACGCCAGCCGGGGTTTGCGCGTTCATGGCCCGATGTGCTGCTGTTTTTGAGTTTTTGGCCGACCTTGTTCGCAGGCCCGATTTTGCGGGCCGATCACTTTTTCGCCCAGCTTGATGAGCGAGAACCAGCGCGGCAGGTGGGCTTGCCACGGCAGGCTTGGCTGGCCTTGTACCTCATCACTTTGGGCCTGGTGCAAAAGGTGGTGCTGGCTTCGTGGTTGTCCGCGCAGTGGGTGGATCCGGTTTACAAGTTTCCGGAGCAGGCCAGCAGTGTGGTGCTGGCGGCGGCCATGCTGGCTTACAGCCTGCAGATTTTTCTGGATTTCGCGGGCTACACCTCGATCGTGACTGGCTTGGGGCTGCTGCTGGGCTTTCGTTTGCCCGTCAATTTTCGCCAACCCTATCTGGCCCGAAATCTGGCTGATTTCTGGACCCGCTGGCATGTGTCCTTGTCCAGTTTCATTCGCGACTACATTTACATCCCGATGGGTGGCAACCGGCGGGGTTTCGCACGCACGCAGGCGCATGTGCTGGCGGGCATGCTCATCAGCGGCTTGTGGCACGGTGCCAATTGGACTTTTGTGCTTTGGGGCCTGTTGCATGGTTTGGGCGTGGTGGTGCTCAACTTGGCGCAACGTTTGGGCTTCCCCGCGTGGCCGCGTTGGGCTGCCCAGGCCCTGACTTTTTTGTTTGTCAGCCTGGCATGGGTCTTTTTCCGGGCAGACTCGGTGCCTCAGGCGCTGCGGATGCTGCAGGGCTTGTGGCACAGTCCGGTGGGTTTTTGGCCGGCGGATGTTTTGCCTTGGCCGGGCTTGCTGGCCATCTGCGTGCTGGTGTTGGGCTTGAGCCCCTGGGCTGCCACTTTGGAGCGCAAGGCCGTGGCCAGCTTTGGACGACTGGGGCTTTGGGTCTCTGGTTTGTTGTTGTCGCTGGCCTTGTGTGCTGTGCTTTTTTATGGGCCCGAGGGCGTGCCCAATTTCATTTATTACCGGTTTTGAGATGTCTCATCGTTTGTCTGCACGTCAATTGAGCTGGATGTTGCCCGGGGTCGCTTTGTTGGTGACCCTGTGTTGGCTGACGTCCCTGGAGAGGTATTTGGGCGTGCGCTACCACGTCAGTCTGGAATCGGCCTTGCCCGAGGCTGTGGCCGATGCCGTGTTTGCACCATCACGCTGGCTGGATGACCGTGTGCGCGCAGGGGGGTCGCGGCCTTTGTTCCGCTTGGCCTGGCCATCGGCCACAGATGAGGCGGAACCGGCGACACCGGTGGTCAAAACCCCTCAACCGCCGCAATTGGAGGACTTGCCCCAGGCTTTGCCCGAAGGCGAGTTTTTACCGACGCTCGCGCAACAAAAATTGCTGCCGGGCGTGCAGCGCATTTTGTTGGCCGGTGATTCGATGATGCAGGGCGTGGCACCTTTGCTCATGAGCGACTTGACACGTTTGCACCCCGACTGGGAAGTGCACGACATGAGCCGTCAAAGCACCGGGCTGACGGTGCGCCGTTATTTCGACTGGCCCAGCCGCATTGCCGATGAAATGGATGCCAAAAGCTTGACCCTGGTGGTGGTGTTTTTGGGCCCCAATGACCCCTGGGACATGGTGGTCGAAGGCAAGCGGCATGTGTTTCCTTCACCCGGCTGGGCCTTGCATTACGCGCAGCGTGTGGATGAGGTGGTTGCTGCTGCCGCCGAGCGCAAAGTGCGCGTGATCTGGATGGGTTTGCCATCGATGCGAGAGGGGCGGGTCAGGGACGGCGCGGTCTTGCAAAACCATATTTTTCACGCCCGAGCGAAAAACTGGGGCACCGATTATTTGGCCACTGAGCCTTTGATTGGCATCTTGTCTGAGCCTTTCAAAAAATACAAACAGCAAGAGGGTGGGCAGCCGGTCAATTTCCGGGCAGAAGATGGCATCCACATGACCCCATCCGGTTTGCGCGTGATCAAGCAGGCTTTGTTGGCGCACATCGAAAAAGCGGCCCAGCCATGAACCGTTGTCACGCCCTGTGGCGTTGCATGGCGGGGGGGCTGCTGCTGGCTGGTTCGTCCTGGGCGCAAACCTTGCCGCCTGTGTCAAGCGCGGTGTTGCAAACCATGGTGTCGGTGCAGACGCGTGACGACGCGCCCGATTTGCATTGCGGCAAAGTGCCCGTCAAGCCCCGGGCTGCGCCTGTGCCCGATGCAGACCCTCATGAATTACCCGACGAAGACGCGGTGCAAAGTCAGTTGCGTGAGTTGCAGAGCCTGGCCCCAGCGTCTTTGGGCATGAAAGAGGCGCGACCCTCGGTGGATTTGCGCCGATTGTGGTCGCCGCTGCCAGGGCAGGCTTTGCGGGTGGGGATTTGGGGCGACAGCCATTTGGCGGCAGGTTTTTGGAGTCAGGAGCTGCAGCGCTTGACTCAGTTGCCGGCCCAATCGGTGCGTTCACGTTTTGTGCCCGCCAGCATGAACCGCCCCGGCGTGCGTTTGCCTTTTCGCAAAACCTGCACAGGGCCGCAATGGCAATACGAACCCGCGCACGCGGTGGCGGCGGGCGCAGCAGATCCCGGCCCGGGTTTGGTCAACATGTTCACCCGCCACAACGAGGCTTGGTTGTCCTGGGACATGAGAAATGCAATGGGCCTGCCCGATAAGCGTCAAGTGCGCTTGATGTACCAGCAGACCCGCACCCCCATCACCTTGGCCATACGGGTCGATGGGGGGGATGAGCAGCGCCTAGATTTGCAGGGCCCCGAAGGTCCGGCCGTGCTGGACTTGGTGGGGGACGAGCCGATCTCCACCGTGCAGCTGCGTGTGGCCCAAGGCCCGTTCCGGTTGCATGGCCTGGAATGGCCGCTGCCTGCAGAGACCCGCTTGCAGCTGGATGTGTTTGGTTATCCGGGGGCCACGGTTGCAGGTTGGCGCCAGATTCAGACGGCCGACTTGGCACCTTGGTGGGGGGCATCACCTTATGACGTGGTGGTGCTGGCATTTGGCACCAACGAGGGCAATGTCCAGCCCTTTGATGCATCGGCTTATGCCCAAATGCTGCAAGCGTCCGTGGGGTCTTGGCGGCAGGCTTTTCCAGAGGCGGCTTGCTTGCTGGTCGCTCCCGGGGATCGGGGCATTTTGGTGCGGCGCTCACAAAAGAACAGATCAAAACCGGGCCCGGTGACCCCGTCAGACCGCTCGCGGACGCCGGATCTTCTCAAATTTACCCGCGTCCATGCCGAGATCGGCCGGATTCAAAAACAAGTCGCCCAAGCGCATGGCTGTTATTTCTGGAGCATGCTGGATGCCATGGGCGGGGCCGGCAGCGCCTACCGCTGGGCCCAGCAAAACCCGGCCTGGATGGCGCGGGATTTGATCCATTTCACGGTGCCCGGGTACCAGCGTCTGGCGCAAATCATGGCGCAGGATCTGGGCTGGAATGCGTCGGTGTTTTCGTCAGTGCTCAAGCCTGCCCGTCGCGATTAGCCCATTCGGCGAGCATCACCGCTGCAAGGGTGGCAAAGTGGCGACGGCCGGGTCGGTGTAAATCAGCTGGAGCGGAAAACGCTGGCCAGCCAGGTGGTCTTCTATGCATTGCAGAACCAGGGGGCTGCGATGCCGGTGGGCGCTGGCCCTGACTTCTTCGGGCGTCATCCACAGTGTGCGTTCAATGCCCTCGTCGAGTTTCAGGTGGGTTTGGTGCTCACCGAGTTCACCGCAAAAAGCCAGCCGCATGTAGGTGATGTCCTCGCCGGTGGCGGGACGCTGAAAGCGGGACATGTAAATACCAACCAGTGCGGTGGGTGTGAAGGGGTGGGCCGTTTCTTCCAGTGCTTCGCGGGCGCACCCTTCGGCTGGCGATTCACCCGGGTCGAGGTGGCCTGCCGGGTTGTTCAGTCGCAAGCCCTCCTGGGTGTGTTCTTCGATCAACAGGTAGCGGCCATCACGCTCGATGATGGCGGCCACGGTGACATTGGGTTTCCAGCGTGTATCCATAGACCCATTATCGGTGCGTCGTCTACAAGGATGCTGAGCCACTCGGGTGGGTATTTGTAAGTTTCGGTATATATTCTGACGTTGGCTTGCGCTCCCAGGTGCGGGTCCGGCGATTTCATCATCTTCAGGAGACAAACCATGCGCATAGGCGTGCCCAAAGAGACATACCCCGGTGAAAAAAGGGTGGCCACTGTGCCCGATGTGGTGACCAAGTTGGTCAAACTCGGCTTTGAAGTGGTGGTGGAAGGGGGTGCTGGTGAACTTGCTGACCTGTCAGACGCAGCCTACGTCGAAGCTGGTGCCAGCATTGCCCCGAGCGCCGCTGCGTTGTGGAGCGGCAGCGACATCGTCTTCAAAGTGCGCGCGCCCTCGACTGATGAAGTCGCCCTGATGCGCGAAGGCCAGACGCTGATTGGCTTCTTGTGGCCCGCCCAAAACCCCGATTTGATGCAGCAGCTGGCGGCCAAAAAAGTCACCGCCCTGTCGATTGACGCCTTGCCCCGCACGCTCAGCCGCGCCCAGAAGATGGACGCGCTGACCTCGATGGCGGGTGTCAGCGGTTACCGCGCCGTGGTCGAGGCGGCCAACGCCTTTGGTCGCTTCTTCAACGGCCAGATCACGGCTGCAGGCAAAGTGCCCCCCGCCAAGGTGTTCATTGCTGGAGCCGGTGTGGCCGGTTTGGCCGCCATTGGCGCGGCCGCCAGCCTGGGTGCCATCGTGCGCGCCAACGACACCCGCGCCGAGGTGGCCGACCAGGTCGTGTCGCTGGGCGGTGAGTTCGTCAAGGTCGATTACGAAGAAGAAGGCTCGGGCGGCGGCGGTTACGCCAAGGTCATGAGCGAGGGCTTTCAGGCCGCGCAGCGCGAAATGTATGCGCAGCAGGCCCAAGAGTGCGACATCATCATCACCACCGCACTGATCCCCGGCAAACCCGCGCCCAAGTTGATCACCGCTGCGATGGTGCAAAGCATGAAGCCCGGCAGCGTGATTGTGGACATGGCCGCCGAGCAAGGCGGCAACTGCGAACTGACCGAGCCCGGCAAAGCCGTGGTCAAGCACGGCGTGACGATTGTCGGCTACACCGATCTGGCTTCGCGCATGGCGCGCCAGTCGTCCACCTTGTACGGCACCAACCTGTTCCGCCTGACCGAAGAGCTGTGCAAGACCAAAGACGGCGTGATCAACGTCAACATGGAAGACGACGCGATTCGGGGCCTGACGGTCATCAAGGACGGCGAGGTCACCTGGCCTGCGCCGCCATTGGTGGTGCCGCCCAAACCGGCTGCCAAACCTGCGGCTGCAGTCGCTGAGAAAAAAGGCGGTCACGGTCATGGCAGCAGCGGCCCGATGCCCGTCAAAACATTGGTCACGGTGTTTGGTGTGGGGGCTCTGGCCTTTTGGGCCATTGGCGCTTATGCCCCTGCGGCCTTCCTGGGCCACTTCACTGTGTTCGTGCTGGCCTGCTTCATCGGCTACATGGTCGTGTGGAACGTCACGCCTGCGCTGCACACACCGCTCATGAGTGTGACCAACGCGATTTCCAGCATCATCGTCATCGGTGCGCTGGTGCAAATTCTGCCGCCCGAGGCGGGCACCAACGGCAGGCCCGACGGGCTGATCCAGTGGCTGGCCTTTGCCGGCATCGTGCTCACGGCCGTCAACATGTTTGGTGGCTTCGCCGTGACCCGTCGCATGCTCGACATGTTCCGAAAATAAATGACTTCGGGGACAGATCTTCAGCTCTGTCCCCGACTGATTAAGACAAGCATAAGGAATAACGAACATGTCCCAAAGTCTCATTTCTCCCAGTCTGGCCACGGTCGCCTACATTGGTGCGGCCATCCTCTTCATCCTCAGCCTGGGTGGCCTGTCCAACCCTGAAACCTCGCGCCGAGGCAACCTCTACGGTGTCATTGGCATGGCGCTGGCCGTGCTCGCCACCATTGTCGGCCCCCGCGTGGCCGCAGCGGGCGTACCCTGGATCATCGCTGCGCTGGTCATCGGTGGTGGCGTGGGTCTGTATGCCGCCAAAACCGTCAAAATGACCCAGATGCCCGAGCTGGTGGCGCTGATGCACAGCCTGGTGGGTCTGGCTGCTTGTCTGGTGGGTTTTGCCAGCTACGTGGACACCTCGGTCCAGTTCACGGGCGCAGAAAAAGCCATCCACGAAGTCGAGATCTACATCGGCATTCTGATCGGCGCGGTCACCTTCTCTGGCTCGCTGATTGCCTTTGGCAAGCTCAACGGCAAGATCGGCGGCAAGCCACTCTTGCTGCCTGCGCGCCACTGGCTCAACCTGGTCGGCTTGCTTGTGGTCATCTGGTTTGGCCGTGAGTTTGTGAACGCGCACGATGTGCAAAGCGGCATGATGCCGCTGATCGTGATGACCGTGATTGCGCTGCTGTTCGGCATCCACATGGTCATGGCCATTGGCGGCGCGGACATGCCGGTGGTGGTGTCCATGCTCAACAGCTACTCTGGCTGGGCCGCTGCGGCCACCGGTTTCATGCTTGGCAACGATTTGCTGATCGTGACCGGCGCGCTGGTGGGCTCGTCCGGTGCCATCCTGTCCTACATCATGTGCAATGCGATGAACCGCAACTTCATCAGCGTGATCGCGGGCGGCTTCGGTGGCGGGGCACCTGCTGCGCCCAAGGCCGATGGTGCCGCTGCCGAGCCGCAAGGCGAAGCGGTGCCGGTGAGCGCTACGGAGACTGCCGAACTGCTGCGCGAGGCCAAGAGCGTGATCATCGTGCCCGGCTACGGCATGGCGGTTGCTCAGGCGCAGCACACGGTCAACGAAATCACCAAGACCCTGCGCGACCGTGGCGTCAAGGTCCGCTTCGGCATCCATCCTGTGGCGGGCCGCATGCCTGGCCACATGAACGTGTTGCTGGCCGAGGCCAAGGTGCCCTACGACATCGTGTTGGAGATGGACGAGATCAACGACGATTTCCCGGACACCGATGTGGCCATGGTGATCGGTGCCAACGACATCGTGAACCCCGCTGCGCAAGACGATCCGACCAGCCCGATTGCCGGCATGCCCGTGCTCGAAGTCTGGAAGGCCCGCACCAGCATCGTCATGAAGCGCTCCATGGCCAGCGGCTATGCGGGCGTGGACAATCCGCTGTTCTACAAAGAAAACAACCGAATGCTCTTTGGCGATGCCAAGAAGATGCTTGATGAGGTGTTGGTGGCGCTCAAGGCTTGAGGCGTCGTTCAATCCAGGCAAGGGGCCCATGTGGCCCCTTTTCTTTCGTCCCGCCCCTGTGGGGCACCAACTTCCTGAAGTTGAGCGGGTTGACTCTGCGTACCTTGAACTGACTTTTTCCATGCATACCGGTTTTATGGATCACACCGCTTTGACACAGCGCACTTCAGCCGCAGCTTTTTTCTCTTTAACTGACACCGGACGCAACGGGTGGTGGCGCTACACCTTGGGCGTGATGCTGCTCATCGCCGTTTGGATGTGGGGTGGAGACTTGGTGTCTCCCCTGTTGCAGCGCTTGCCATTGGGTTCTGCGCGTGAATTTGTGGCGACCAACGCGGATTTCGTGGTGATGTTGTTGGGCGTGGTGATGGTGCATGTACGGGTGCACCGCAGACCTTGGCGCGCCTTGATCACCACGCGGCCAAGCATCGCTTGGCGGCGAATGATTCAAGGGGCGGCCGTATGGGCTGTGCTCATGCTTGTCATCGTGGGGGTGGAAAGTGCGCTCAACCCCGGGCGTTATGTCTGGACTTTTGAATGGCGACCCTGGCTGCTGTTTTTTGTGCTGGCCTTGCTGCTGACGCCAATACAGTGCGCAGCAGAGGAGTTGCTTTTCAGGGGCTATTTGCTGCAGGCCTTGGGACGCATGTCCCGCATGCCCATGGTGCCTGCGGTGCTCAGCAGTCTTTTGTTTACCGCGCCACACCTGGCCAACCCCGAAGTGACCACAAATGGCATGCTGATCATGGTGGCCGCTTATTTCACCATGGGTTTGTTTTTTGCACTTGTGGCTTTGCGAGACGCGGGTCTGGAACTTTCCATCGGGGCGCACACCGCCAATAATTTTTTTCTGATCGTGTTTTTCGGCTACAAGGATTCGCCCTTGCCAGCTTCGGCCATGTTCACCACAGCGGCCTACGATCCGGTGTTTTCTTTGGTGTCCCTCTTGGTGGGGGCATCGGTCTTTTATGCATGGTTTTTTGGCCGTGCACAGCGGCCTGCCAACAGGCGGCAGCCAGGGGGGTGAACCCCGGGAAATCCAGTATCTCTGCGAGTCAGTTTGCCGTCAGTAGTGCGGTAGACTGATTCGCAGGAGAATCCCACATGAACTTGAATCCCGTTTGGCTCCAGAGTTACCCCGAAGGTGTCCCGGCCGACATCAATCCCACCCAATACAGTTCCTTGGTGGGGCTGCTTGACGAGAGTTTTTCCAAATACGCCAACCGTTCGGCCTACAGTTTCATGGGCAAGGACTTTAGTTTTGCCCAAACCGATCAGGAAAGCCTGGCCATGGCGGCTTACCTGCAATCGCAGGGCTTGAGCAAGGGCGATCGCGTTGCGGTCATGATGCCCAATGTGCCGCAGTACCCGGTGGCGGTGGCGGCCATCTTGCGTGCCGGTTTGGTGGTGGTCAACGTCAACCCGCTGTACACCGCCCGTGAGCTGGAGCACCAACTCAAAGACTCGGGGGCCAAGGCGATTGTGATCATCGAGAACTTTGCGGCCACACTGGAGAAGTGCATCGCGCAAACCCCGGTGCAGCATGTGGTGCTGGCTGCCATGGGTGATCGACTGGGCCTGCTCAAGGGCAGTCTGGTCAACTACGTGGTGCGCAACGTCAAGAAGATGGTGCCTGCCTTCAACCTGCCGCAGGCGGTTCGCTTCAACGACGCTTTGTCCAAAGGCCGTCAACAAGCCTTTCGCAAGCCAGAACTGTCGGCCGATGACATCGCGGTGCTGCAGTACACGGGCGGCACCACGGGTGTCTCCAAGGGCGCGGTCCTGCTGCATCGCAATGTGATTGCCAACGTGTTGCAGTCCGAAGCCTGGAACGAGCCAGTCATGAAACGCATTCCGGCTGGGGAGCAGCCCACTGCGGTGTGTGCATTGCCGCTGTACCACATCTTCGCTTTCACGGTGAACATGATGCTGAGCCTGCGCATGGGCGGCAAGACCATCCTGATTCCCAATCCGCGTGATTTGCCTGCTGTGCTCAAGGAGCTGTCCAAGCACACGTTCCACAGCTTTCCTGCTGTGAACACCTTGTTCAACGGCTTGGCCAACCACCCGGACTTCAACACGGTCAACTGGTCCAACCTCAAAGTGTCTTTGGGCGGTGGTACGGCCGTCACGCCCAACGTGGCCAAGCTCTGGTTGGAGAAAACCGGCTGCCCCATTTGCGAAGGCTACGGTTTGTCCGAAACCAGCCCTTCAGCCAGTTGCAACCCGACCACCAGCACCGAGTTCACCGGCACCATTGGTGTGCCCTTGCCTGGCACCTTCATGAAGCTGCTCGATGATGAGGGTCATGAAGTGACCGAGTTGGGTCAGCCTGGCGAGATCGCCATCAAAGGGCCGCAGGTGATGGCCGGTTACTGGCAACGCCCTGACGAAACCGCCAAGGTCATGACAGCCGACGGTTTCTTCAAGTCCGGCGACATCGGCACCGTCGATGCGCGTGGCTATTTCAAGATCGTGGACCGCAAGAAAGACATGATTTTGGTCAGCGGCTTCAACGTCTACCCCAACGAGGTGGAAGAAGTCGCTTCGGCTTGCCCAGGCGTGTTGGAGTGCGCTGCCATTGGTGTGCCCGACGACAAAACCGGCGAGGCCGTCAAGCTGGTGGTGGTCCGAAAAGACACGAACCTGACCGAGGCGCAAATCCTGGCTTATTGCCGCGAGAACATGACCGCTTACAAGCAACCTCGCGTGATCGAGTTCCGCGATGAACTGCCCAAAACGCCGGTGGGTAAAATTTTGCGCCGCGAGCTGCGCAACAAGGCCTGATCGGGCCTTGACGGGGCTGGCGTCCCGATACACTGCACAGTGGCCACCCCTTCACGGGTGGCCGTTTTTCTTTTTTTGACGCATCGAACAAGGGGTGATCCATGGCCGTGATCGGCATCATGAGTGCCATGCACGAAGAACTGGCCGCTGTGTTGGCCGCCATGCCTGACGAGCAGCGTGTGACGGTGGCGGGGCGCGACTTTTGGGTGGGCCATTGGCACGGCCATGCGGTGGTGGCGGTGTTGTCACGCATTGGCAAGGTGGCTGCGGCGACCACGGCCACGGTCTTGCTGGAGCGTTTTGCTGTGGATGCGCTGGTTTTTACCGGCGTGGCTGGCGGCCTGGGTTCGGGTGTGCGTGTCGGTGATGTGGTGGTCGCCAAGGGCCTGGTGCAGCACGACATGGACGCTTCACCCCTGTTCCCCCGTCATGAAGTGCCGCTGTATGGCCGTGCCCGCTTCGAGGCCGATGCCGACCTGTCGGCACAACTGAGCGTGGCCAGCCATCAGGTGCTTGAAAATGCCGCGCAGCACTTGGGTGCCGACACCCTGCTGGCGTTTCAATTGGATTCACCCCGGGTGCACCAGGGCCTGATTCTCAGTGGCGACCGGTTTGTCTCGACCTCGGCCGAAAGCCAGGCGCTGCGCCTGGCTTTGCCCGATGCCTTGGCGGTCGAGATGGAGGGCGCTGCCGTGGCGCAGGTCTGTCATGATTACGCTGTGCCGTTTGCGGCGGTGCGCACCATTTCAGACCGGGCAGACGACGAAGCGCACACCGACTTCACCCGGTTCATCCGCGAGGTGGCCAGCCGTTACAGCTTGGCGATCCTGTCGCAGTGGCTGACCAGCCGTCAGCCGGTCTGAGCGGTGTTTATTTGAGCCAGCCGCGACGTCGGAAGTACCACATGGGCACCACAGCGCTGGCGGCCATCAGCGCCAGGGCATAGGGGTAGCCCCATTTTTGCGACAGCTCGGGCATGTACTGAAAGTTCATGCCGTACAGGCTGGCGATCAAGGTGGGGGGCAGCAAGGCGACACTGGCCACCGAGAAAATCTTGATGATCTTGTTCTGGTTGATGTTGATGAAACCGACGGTGGCGTCCATCAAGAAGTTGATCTTGTCGAAGAGAAATGCCGTGTGCGAGTCGAGCGAGTCGATGTCGCGCAAGATCTGGCGGGCCTCTTCGAACTGCTCGGCGTTGAGCATCTTGGAGCGCATCATGAAACTCACGGCGCGTCGCGTGTCCATCACGTTGCGGCGGATGCGGCCATTCAAGTCTTCTTGCCGGGCAATCGCGCCCAGCACTTCACCGGCCATGGCGTCGGTCACATCGCCCGACAGCACTTTTTTGCCTGCGGTTTCAAGCTTGTCGTAAATGCCTTCGAGCGTGTCGGCCGAGTATTCGGCGTCGGCGTCAAACAGCTTGAGCAGCACTTCCTTGGCGTCTTCAATCAGGCCCGGTGCGCGGCGAGCACGCATGCGCAGCAGGCGAAACACCGGCACGTCTTCGTCGTGGATGGAGAACAGCACGCCCTGGCTTTTCAGGTCTGCGTTGTGTTGGTTCAGGATGAAGGCGCAGCGCACCGTGCGGGGCTCGTCTTCGTCGGCAATCAAAAAGTCAGAGCGGATGTGCAACTCGCCGTTGTCTTCTTCATAAAAGCGCGCGGATTCCTCGATGTCCTCGTCCATCGCGTCTTCCGGGATGGACAGGCCAAAGTACTGTTTGATCCAGCGTTTTTCTTCCAGCGTGGGCGACTCCAGGTCGACCCAGATGGGCTGAAAACGGGAGAGTTCTTCCAGCGACTCGATCTCTTCCTGAAAGAGGCGGCCGTTGGCAAGGGTGAAGATGTTGAGCATGGCGAATCCGAAAAATGGCCAGGTGCCAAAAGTTCAAAGGGGCGGCGAAGGGGGGTTTCAGCAGCTTTCGAACGATGGGCAGGTTGCTCAGCGCGTTCGAAAGCTACCGACTCGGGGTAGTTTCCACAGCAATGTGTCTCCAGAATGAATCGGCGGATTATCGCACCGGATGGTCCTGCTCGGGGCGTAAAAAAGACAGGATCTCATCGGCACGCGCCTGCACGTCCGCTTGCCCCAGGGCCATCAGCGATGCGATAAAGCCCGGTTCGAACAACAAATAGCTGGCCAGCGCTGCACCACTGCCGCGCAGGGCGCCCAGCCCTTCCAGCACCCGTCGAATCGGTCTGGGCAGGGTGTGGGCATGGTCCTGGGCCAGGGCGTCGAGGGATGCGCTGGGCTGCACCGTCAAGACCCGCACCGGACGCAGGGGCAAGCCGGTGCGAGTTGATTCGGGCAGGCTGTCCAGCGCCTGGTTGATCCGTTCGATCTGCTCCACATCGGCTTCCAGGGTGTCGTGGAACACACTGGCCATGGCGTGACCGGCGATCGTGCCCAGCGAGGGGCGTCCGGCAGCGCGGGAGGGGGCCACCAGGCTGGCGCGCTGGGGTTGGCTCACACCAATGGCCAAAATCCGGTCCGCCCCAAGGTGCACGGCCGATGACAGGGGCGAGATCTGCCGCATCGAGCCGTCCCCGAAAAACTCCATGCCACCGTCGACCCACAAAGGCGTGGACGGGAAAATGAAAGGGATGGCGCTCGAGGCCATCAGGTGCTCGATGGTGATGGGTTGCTGCTCGGCGCGGCGGCCCGGGCGACTCCAGTCAATGGGCAGGCCATCGCGGGTTTGGCAAAAAGTCCAGTGCACGCCGCTGGAATAGCTCGACGCCGTGACCGCCAGGGCTTGTAGCGCGCCGTTTTTCAAGGCAGTGTCGATCCGTGCGAGGTCAATCGCCTGGTGCAAGGTGTTCACCAGGACCAGGCTGTCCATGACGGCCGCATGGGCGCGGGCAGAGCGCAGCAAACCCAAAGCCGTGGCCCATCGGCTGAATTTATCCAGCGGGGTTTGGGGCAGGCAGTAAACCGCCTCGGTGCGGATCCGGGTCCAGAAATGGGCCAGATCGTCCAACCCGCTCAGGCCATCCATGGCCTTGCTGGCCAAAAAGGTGGCGTTCAAGGCCCCGGCCGAAGTGCCCGCCAGCACCTGAAACGGAAAAGCGGTTGAAGGGCCAGCCCTGTGACCCAGCAACTGGCCTATGGCCTGCAGCGCCCCCGCTTGGTAAGCGGTGCGGGCACCACCGCCCATCAACACCAGCCCCAGCACGGGGGGCGCATGCGCTGACCGTGCCGGTGCGGAGGATGACACTGGCGAGGTGGACGTCAAGTGGTCAAAGGTCATGGGATGCAGAAAGAGACTGTGGTTGGCTCTGGATGTTAGATTCAGTCAATTCAACGGCATTGTTCCATGACCCCACATTTGACACCGCAACGTGAGCGCTGGCTGCTTTTCACGCTGGCTGGCATCCAGTTCACACACATCCTCGATTTCATGATCATGATGCCGCTGGGGCCACAGTTCACGGCCTTGTTTGGCATCAGCAACGCCCAGTTTGGCCTGTTGGTCTCGGCCTATACCCTTTCGGCAGGCCTGTCCGGCTTGATGGCGGCCACCTACATCGACCGCTTCAGCCGCAAGCGGCTTTTGCTGGGCATGTACAGCTTGTTCGGGCTGGCCACGCTGGCTTGTGGTCTGGCCCCTGATTATTTTTGGCTGATGTTCGCGCGCGTGGCCGCAGGCTTGTTTGGCGGGGTCTTGTCGGCGCTGTCCCAAACCATCGTGGCCGATGTGATCCCATTTGAGCGGCGGGGCCGCGCCATGAGCGTGGTGATGACCTCCTTTTCCGTGTCCACGGTGGCGGGGGTGCCGCTGGGCCTGTTTTTGGCGGCACACCTGAGTTGGCACGCCCCGTTTTTTGGCATTGCCGTGCTGGTGGGTTTGCTGGCGCTGGGGGCCTGGCAAACCATGCCTCGCCTGGATGCGCACTTGCACCACCCCGAAAGGGTGAGCGTGTGGCGGAGCATCGGGCAGGTGCTGGCCGAGCCCAACCACCTCAAGGCCTTCGGGGTGTCGGGACTGATGATGTTCGCAGCGTTCACCGTCATTCCGTACATCACCATTTACCTGCAGTCCAACGCGGGCATGCAGCCCGAACAAGTGCCTTGGATCTACCTGTGCGGGGGCGTGGCCACTTTGCTGAGTGCACGCTATTTTGGCCGCCTGACCGATCGGGTGGGCAAGGTCAGGATGTTTCAACGCTTGGCTTTGGCCGTGACGGTGCCTTTGATGGCCACCACGCTCTCGCAGGGCTTGCCTTTGTGGGGCTTGCTGGCCATCTCGACCTTGTTTTTCACCATGATGAGTGGCCGCATGATCCCGGGCATGGCGATGATTTCTTCGGCTGTGGAGCCGCGTTTGCGCGGCACGTTCATGACCCTCAACTCGGCAGTGCAGTCGGCCTCCATGGGCTTGGCCGCCTTGGTGGCGGGCTTGATCATCGGGCGAGATGCGCAGGGGCAGCTCACCTTTTACTGGGTGGCGGGTTTGTTGGGGGTGTTGGCGAGTCTGCTGAGCGTCTGGCTGTCGGGGCGTTTGCACCTGCATGGGGCAGCTTCGCAACCGGTTTGAGCGTCATCTGCGTGTTGGCCGCAGGGGCCGCGTATTTGCGCTTCAAATCGAACAATAGCACTGAAAAGTCGTTTTGGGTGCAATGGCAGCGCACGTTACAGGTTTAGTTGGAGCCGTCTTGCATTTCGATTCCGGCGCGCGCATAGTGGGGTTGAACCACCCCGAAGGGTGGTTTCGGAGCCCCGCTTCGGCGGGGCTTTTTCTACCCTGAATGTATGGAGGCGACGACTATGAATTTAACCATCAGCGGACACCATCTGGAAGTGACCCCGGCCCTGCGCCAGTACGTCACGGGGAAACTCGATCGCATCACCCGGCATTTCGATCAGGTGGTCGATGTGAAAGTGCTGCTGACCGTCGAAAAGCAGAAAGAAAAAGAAAAGCGCCAACGTGCCGAGTGCAACATCCATGTCAAAGGCAATGACCTGTTTGCAGAAAGCGCCCACGAAGATTTGTATGCCGCCGTCGATGAACTGGTGGACAAGCTGGACCGCCAGGTGGTCAAGCACAAAGACCGCATCACCGACCACCACCACAGCGCACCCAAACGCATGATGTGAGGGTTTGAGACCATGAGGGCCGCCGAAAGCGGCCCTTTTTCATGGGCACTGGCCATGTGACGGGCCGTGCCTGCCTTGGCAAGATGCTGGCGCAACCCGTCAGCCGTCAACCGGGGGATCTGAACAGGTGCATAATCCGGCCTCGACCATGAATCGCCTCTCATCCATATTGCCTGTTGCTCAAGTTCTTGTCGGGGTGGAAGCCACCAGCAAGAAACGTGCATTTGAAGAAGCCGGACTTCTCTTTGAGAACCTGCATGGGCTCTCCCGTGCTTTGGTGACCGACAGCCTGTTTGCGCGTGAACGCCTTGGCTCGACGGGTCTGGGTCATGGGGTGGCCATTCCCCACGGCCGCATCAAGGGGCTCAAGGCGCCCATGGCGGCTGTCTTTCGACTGGCTCAGCCCATTGGGTTTGATGCACCGGATGAGCAACCCGTCAATTTGCTGATTTTTTTGCTGGTGCCCGAAGCGGCCACCCAAAAACATCTGGAGATCCTGTCCGAAATTGCCGAATTGCTGAGCGATACGGCCTTGCGCGAAAACATCAAGAACAGCTCAGCCCAAGAAGGCTTGCACCAGTTGATTGCCCAGTGGCAGTCGGCTCAGACCGCCTGATCCACCCGTCTTTTTGAGGCCCCAGCGATGAAGCCTTCAGTCATCAGCGCCGATGTCCTGTTTGAGGACCACCGTGGCAAACTCAAATGGCAATGGCTGGCAGGCTTGGGTGCTTCGGAGCGTCGCTTTGACGAAGTGGCGGTACGCGAAGCCCGCTCGGGCGCGGACCTGGTGGGCTACCTCAACTACATTCATCCTTACCGGGTTCAGATTCTCGGGCCGCGAGAAGTGGCTTACCTGACCAACTCCACCCCCGAAGACTGCGCTCGCCGCATTGCACGCATTGTGACTTTGGAGCCGCCCGTGTTGGTGCTGGCCGACGGTCAAAATGCCCCTGAAGCCTTGTTGTCCATGTGTGAACGGGCGCAAATCCCGATGTTCTCGACGGACCATTCCTCCGCTTTCGTCATTGACGTTTTGCGGGCGTACTTGTCCAAGCACTTTGCCGACCGCACCACCATGCACGGTGTGTTCATGGACATTTTGGGCATGGGCGTGCTCATCACGGGCGAATCCGGCCTGGGCAAGAGCGAGCTGGGTCTGGAGCTGATCTCGCGCGGCAACGGCCTGGTGGCCGATGACGCCGTGGACTTGTACCGCATCAACCAGACCACCATCGAGGCACGCTGCCCCGATTTGCTGCAAAACCTGCTGGAGGTGCGAGGCATTGGTTTGCTCGATATCCGGGCCATTTTTGGCGAAACAGCGGTGCGTCGCAAGATGCGCCTGAAGCTGATCGTGCACCTGGTGCGCCGTGAAACCCTGGAGCGTGATTACGAGCGCCTGCCTTCAGAGCCTTTGATGCAGGATGTGCTGGGCATCCCGGTGCGCAAGGTGGTGATCCAGGTGGTGGCTGGCCGCAACATTGCGGTGCTGGTGGAGGCCGCCGTGCGCAACACCATTTTGCAAATGCGCGGCATCGACACTTATCAGGAATTCATCGACCGTCAGCGCCGTGCCATGGGGTGAGTGGCCACGCTGCCTTCAGCGGGCGTTGCGGTGGGGACAGGGATTTTGGGTGCAGTGGGCATACAGGCTCAAGGCATGGTCAGCGATAACAAATCCTTTGGCTTGGGCCACCGCTTGCTGGCGTGACTCGATTTCCGGGTCATAGAACTCTTCCACCCGGCCGCAATCAAGGCAAACCATGTGGTCGTGGTGCTGGCCTTCGTTCAGTTCATAGACCGCTTTGCCACTTTCAAAGTGGTTGCGGCTCAAGATGCCGGCTTGTTCAAACTGCGTCAGCACCCGGTACACCGTGGCCAGGCCGATGTCGGTATTGTCCTTGATCAGGTGGCGAAACACATCTTCGGCTGTCATGTGGCGCAAGCTGCCACTCTGAAAAACCTCGAGGATTTTCAGGCGCGGCAAAGTGGCTTTCAGGCCGTTGTTTTTCAGTTCGTCGATGTGGCTCATGGGGGGTGTCGTATCCGGTCAGGGCTTGCGGTCATTTTGCAAAGCTGCCGCTACAATGACCCGATCATATCGGCATGCCCCTAACCCATGACAGCTTCCCTGACTTTTCGCTTTCTTGCCCGTTGGTTTGCCGTGCTTGGCCTGTGCACGAGCCTGATCGGTTGTGGCATTTTCTCGGGCAACTTCAGCCGCGACAGCTTCAAGCCATACGTCCCGGAGGTCGTGCAGGGCAATTTTGTGTCCAAGGAGCAGCGCCAGGCCCTGCGTCCCGGCATGCAGCGTGCGCAGGTGCGAGACATTTTGGGCACACCCCTGATCGCCAGTTTGTTTCACGCAGACCGCTGGGACTATGCTTTCAGCATCCAGCGACAAGGTGTAGCCCCGCAAAACTTCAGGCTCACGGTTTATTTCAAGGGGGACGTGCTGGAGCAGGTCGACAGCGATGTGCTGCCCAGCGAGTCCGAGTTTGCGGGACGTCTGGTGGGCCCCAAAGCGTCGGTCAAGGTGCCACCGTTGCAAGCGTCTGAAGAGGCCCTGAAAAAGTTCGAATCCCCCAAGCCTGCCAGCGAGACCAGCCGCCCTGCGGCGGTTTTGCCCACCCAATACCCCCCACTGGAGCCTGCGCCTCGCTGAGCGGGCGCAGCCCGACTTTTGACTGCTGGCACCCTTCCAGTTTTTTCCGTACCCAACATGACCTCACTGAACCTTTTGCCCATTACCGTTGCAGGTGCCTCTGGCCGCATGGGGCACATGCTGATTGAAGCGATCCTGGCCTCTGATGATGGCCGTTTGGCAGGTGCTTTGGACATGGCCGCCAGCCCCGCATTGGGCCAGGACGCGGGGGCTTTTCTGGGCCGGTCTACAGGTGTGGCGGTCACTGCGGACTTGCATGCAGGCCTGAAGGGCGCGTCTTGCCTGATCGATTTCACCCGGCCCGAAGGCACCCTGGCGCATTTGAACGTCTGCCGCGAACTGGGGGTCAATGCCGTCATCGGCACCACCGGTTTCAGCGAGGCGCAAAAGGCGGAGATTGCCGACATCGCCAAGGACATCGCCATCGTCATGGCCCCCAACATGAGCGTGGGCGTCAACGTCACCCTCAAGTTGCTGCAAATGGCCGCCCAGGCCATGTCCACCGGCTACGACATCGAGATCATCGAGGCCCATCACCGCCACAAGGTGGATGCACCGTCGGGCACCGCACTCAAGATGGGCGAAGTCATTGCCGACGCCATCGGGCGAGACCTGAAAGAGTGCGCCGTGTATGAGCGTTTCGGACACACCGGCGAACGCGACCCGTCCACCATCGGTTTTTCAACCATCCGCGGCGGCGACATCGTGGGTGACCACACGGTGCTGTTTGCCGGTATTGGTGAGCGCATTGAGGTGACGCACAAGTCGTCCAGTCGCTCCACTTACGCTCAGGGCAGCCTGCGCGCCGTGCGCTATCTGGCAGGGCAAAAGCATGGCCTGTTTGACATGTTCGACGTGCTGAACCTGCGCTGAACGTTCAGCCTCGCAAGCCACCATGAGCCTGAACGACTTTTTGCTGCACAGTGATGTCGTCAGCCGCGTTCTGGCGCTGTTGCTGTTGGCCTTGTCCGTGGGCAGCTGGGTGGTGATTGGCTGGAAATGGCGCCTGCTTTCACGGGTGGCACGCGACGTGCCGCGCAGCGTCGCCGCTTTTTGGCAGGCGCCCGGTTTTGACGATGCCCGCCAACGCGTGGCCCAGTTCGACCGTGACGCCTGCGTGTTGCCTTTGTTGGATGCCACCCTGATGCCCTTGGGGGGGACACTGGCCTCGTCTGGCGATCGGCACCACCAGTTGACGCGTGTCCTGCGCGACGCCATGCAGGCGGTGCTGCGCCGACTGCAATGGGGGCAGGTGCTGCTGGCCACTGCCGGCTCCACCGCTCCATTCATCGGCTTGCTGGGCACGGTCTGGGGCATCTTCAATGCCCTGAGCGGCATGGCCGACGCAGGTCAGTTGAGCATTGACAAAGTGGCTGGCCCCGTGGGCGAGGCTTTGGTCATGACCGCCGCTGGTTTGGCTGTGGCCATTCCGGCGGTGCTGGGCTACAACCTGCTGGGCCGCCGCATTGGCCAGATCGAGGCCGAGCTGGAAGGCTTTGCACACGATGTGCGGGGCTTGTTGGCCGACCCCCAGGGCTGAGGCAACATGGCCTTTGGTCGTCTGCCCAGCCGCAAACCCGATGCGCTCATGAGCGAGATCAACGTCACGCCCATGGTGGACGTGATGCTGGTGCTGCTGGTCATTTTCATCCTGACGGCGCCCCTGATGACCAGCGCCATTCGCCTGGACCTGCCTGCCAGTGAAGGCGGCGAGGCGGGTGCCACCGCGCAGGCCATCACGCTGGTGGTCGATGCGCAAGGGGCTTTTTTTCTGAACGACCAGCCCATCACGCCCGAGGCCTTGCGCCGGCGCTTGGCCACAGCCGCACAGCGCAACCCCTTGACCGAGCTGGAACTGCGGGCTGATGCGTCCGTGCCCTATGGCCGGGTGGTCGAAGCCATGGGTCTGGCGCAAAAAGCCGGTTTGAGCCGGATCGGCTTTGTCGCCCAGGTGATTTCACCCTGACCGTGCTGCATCGCGTCCATGGGCCATGAGTGCCTGGCCACCCCCGGCCCACCCCCTACAATTTAGCCCTATGCAAGACAAGTACAACCACCTCGAAGTCGAACCTGCTGCGCAGTCCCGCTGGACGGCACGTGATGCCTACCGCGTCACCGAAGACGCCAGCAAGAAGAAGTTCTACGCCTGCTCCATGTTGCCTTACCCCAGCGGCAAGCTGCACATGGGCCATGTGCGCAACTACACCATCAACGACATGCTCACGCGCAGCCTGCGCATGAAGGGCTTCAACGTTTTGATGCCCATGGGCTGGGATGCGTTTGGCCTGCCTGCCGAGAACGCCGCCTTGAAAAACGGCGTGCCCCCGGCCAAGTGGACGTACGAGAACATCGCGTACATGAAAAAGCAGATGCAGGCGATGGGCTTGGCCATCGACTGGTCGCGCGAAGTCGCCACCTGCGACCCGACGTATTACAAGTGGAACCAGTGGCTGTTCCTCAAGATGCTCGAAAAAGGCATCGCCTACCGCAAGACCCAGGTCGTGAACTGGGACCCGGTGGACCAGACCGTGCTGGCCAACGAGCAGGTGATCGACGGCAAAGGCTGGCGCACCGGTGCCCCGGTCGAAAAGCGCGAGATTCCGGGCTATTACCTGAACATCACTCAGTATGCGCAAGAGCTGCTCGACCATGTGCAGATCGGCAACGACAAGGCCACGCTGAATGGCTGGCCCGACAAAGTGCGCCTGATGCAGGAAAACTGGATTGGCAAATCTGAGGGTGTGCGATTTGCGTTCCCGCACAGCATCGCTGGCGCTGACGGCGCTTTGATCGGTGACGGTAAGATGTACGTCTTCACCACCCGCGCCGACACCATCATGGGTGTGACGTTTTGTGCCGTGGCCGCCGAACACCCGCTGGCGCTGCACGCTGCGGCCAGCAACCCCGCTTTGGCAGCCTTCCTCGAAGAATGCAAAACCGGCGGCACGACCGAAGCCGAGCTGGCCACGCAAGAGAAAAAGGGCATGGCCACAGGCTTGTTCGTCACGCACCCGATCACGGGCGCGCAGGTCGAGGTCTGGGTTGGCAACTACGTGCTCATGAGTTACGGCGACGGCGCGGTGATGGGCGTGCCTGCCCACGACGAGCGTGATTTCGCGTTTGCACTCAAGTACGGGCTGCCGATCAAACAGGTGGTGGCGCTGGCTCCGGCCGTTGCGGGGCTGGCCCCCGGTTCGTCAGTCGCAGGCTCCAATTCCTCTCCGGCGGCCAACCCCGCAACGGCCTCTGTGGCGGGTGGGGGCGGTACGTCTTTTGATGCGAGCGCTTGGCAAGAGTGGTACGCCACCAAAAATGGTGTGTGCGTGAACTCCGGCGAACTTGACGGCCTGAACCAGAAAGCTGCCGTCACCAAGGTCGCCGAGCTTTTGGTTGCCAAAGGTCTGGGCGAGAAGAAAACCACCTGGCGTTTGCGCGACTGGGGCGTCAGCCGCCAGCGCTACTGGGGCACCCCGATCCCGATCATCCATTGCGATGAGCACGGTGCGGTGCCGGTCCCCGAAAAAGACCTGCCCGTGGTGCTGCCGCAAGACTGCATCCCGGACGGCTCGGGCAATCCGCTGCACAAGCACGAAGGTTTCCATGCGGGCGTGACCTGCCCGGTGTGCGGCAAACCCGCCCGCCGCGAGACCGACACCATGGACACCTTCGTGGATTCGTCCTGGTATTTCATGCGCTATTGCGACCCGAAGAACACCGAGAAAATGGTGGCAGAGGGGGCGGACTACTGGATGCCGATGGACCAGTACATCGGTGGCATCGAACACGCCATCTTGCACTTGCTCTACGCGCGCTTCTGGACCAAGGTCATGCGCGATCTGGGTCTGGTCAAGGTCGATGAGCCCTTCAGCAAGCTGCTCACCCAGGGCATGGTGCTGAACCACATTTATTCGCGCCGCACCGCCAAGGGCGGCAAGGACTACTTCTGGCCGCACGATGTCGAGCATGTGCTGGACGAGACCGGCAAGATCATCGGCGCCAAGCTCAAGAACGAAGCCGACAGCGGCGACGGCCGCTTGCCTGTGGGCACCGCCATCGACTACGAGGGCGTGGGCACCATGTCCAAGTCCAAGAACAACGGCGTGGACCCGCAGGACCTGATCGAGCGCTACGGCGCAGACACGGCTCGCCTGTACACCATGTTCACCGCGCCGCCCGAGGTCACGCTGGAGTGGAACGACTCGGCCGTGGAAGGCAGCTACCGCTTCTTGCGCCGGGTGTGGAACTTCGCGTTCAAGCACCACGAGCTGCTGCGCTCGGCCACCAGCCAAGACCTGAGCCAAGCCGCTTTGGGCGACTCGGCCAAGGCCTTGCGCCGCGAGATGCACCTGGTGCTCAAGCAAGTGGGTTACGACTACGAGCGCATGCAGTACAACACCGTGGTGTCCGGCTGCATGAAGCTGCTCAACGCGCTGGAAGACTTCAAGCCCGATGGCAGCGCGGGTGACACCGCCGCCCTGTGCGAAGGCGTCTCCCTCTTGATGCGCATGCTCTACCCCGCTTGCCCGCACATCACCGACGACATCTGGCAGCAGCTGGGTTTTGCCCAAGCTGCAGGCGAGTTGCTCGACGCGCCTTGGCCTGCTGTGGACGAGTCGGCGCTGGAGCGTGACCAGATCGAGCTGATGCTGCAGATCAACGGCAAGCTGCGCGGGTCCATCCTGGTACCCGCATCGGCCGACAAAGCGCAGATCGAGCAAATGGCCTTGGCCAGCGAAGCCTTCATCAAGCAGGCCGCAGGTGCAGCGCCCAAGAAGGTCATTGTGGTGCCTGGCCGCTTGGTCAACGTGGTGGTTTGAGAAAGACAACAACCGATGCGCACAACACGCCGCTGCTGTTTGCGGACTTTGCTTCTGCTGCCCGTGGCATCAGGGTTGGCTGCGTGCGGCTTTCAGTTGCGCAACGGAGGTGATTTCCCGTTCAAGACCTTGTTCGCCAATTTTTCGGTCACCTCGCCTTTGGGCGTGGAGCTGCGCCGTCATTTGCTGGGCACGGGCCGCATCGAGTTGTGGACCCAGCCTCAGCAGATGCTCCAGGCCGATGCCATCCTCGACATCCTGAGCGAAATCCGTCAGCAGGTGGTGGTGGGTGTGAATGCTTCGGGTCAGGTGCGCGAATTGCAGTTGCGTTTGCGTGTCAAATTTCGTTTGCGCACACCGCAAGGTCTGGACCTGATTGAGCCAGTAGAGCTGACCCAGCAGCGGGACCTGAGCTTCACCGAAACCGCTGCGTTGTCCAAAGAAATCGAGCAGGGCATGATGTACCGCGACATGCAGGCCGACATCGTGCAGCAAATCATGCGGCGGCTCGCTGCGGTCAAGCCCCCCGCTGCACCCGCAGTCAAGCGCTGAGCCGCAGCATGCAACTGGCCCTTTCCCAGCTGGCAGCGCACCTGCAAAAAGGCTTGCGCAGTCTTTATGTGTTGCATGGCGACGAGCCCCTGATGCTGCAAGAGGCGGCTGACGCCATCAGGGCAAGCGCCCGAGTCCAAGGCTACACCGAGCGCAGCGTGCACACGGTGTCCGGTGCGCATTTTGATTGGAGTGAGGTGCTGGCTGCAGGCGGCTCGCTCAGCCTGTTTGCAGACAAACAAATTGTGGAAGTGCGTGTGCCCTCCGGCAAGCCGGGCAAAGAAGGCAGCACGGCCATTCAGCAACTGGCGGCATCCGCCCAAGGCAACGACACAACGTTGACCTTGGTTTTGCTGCCCCGTCTGGACGCTGCCACCCGCAAAGGGGCCTGGTTTGGTGCGCTGGAAAGTTTTGGTGTGTCGATTCAGATCGATCCGGTCGACCGCAACGCCTTGCCCCAGTGGATTGCGCAGCGCTTGCAGCAGCAGGGTCAGCGCGTGGTGGCAGGCGAAGAGGGGCAACGCACCTTGCAGTTTTTTGCCGACCGTGTGGAAGGTAACTTGCTGGCGGCACATCAGGAAATTCAAAAGCTCGGCTTGCTCCACCCACCGGGCGAGCTCAGCCAGGAACAGGTCGAGACGGCCGTGGTGAATGTGGCCCGTTACGACGTCTTCAAACTTTCCGAATCCGTGTTGTCTGGCCAAGTCGCTCGTGTGCAACGCATGCTGGACGGTCTGCAGGCCGAAGGCGAGGCCGCTGTGCTGGTGCACTACACCTTGGCCGAAGACGTGCGCGCCCTGAAACGCGTCAAAGATGCCATGGCCGCAGGCAAACCCCTGCCGATGGCTTTGCGTGAGCAACGCGTGTGGGGCCCGCGCGAGCGCCTGTTTGAGAGGGTGTTGCCCCGCATGACCGAAGCCCGCCTGAATGGCTTGCTGCAAGCGGCCCACCAGGTGGATGGCATCGTCAAAGGCCTCAAGGTCGCCGACTGGCCGACCGATCCCTGGCAGGCCCTGCAACGCCTGGCCGTGCGCTTTTCGCGCTTTTGCATCGTGCGCTGAGGCACTTTGCGCATCTGCGAAAATGCCTGAATGACTGATTTGAACACCGCTGAACACGTCCAGACCCTGGGACAGCAGGCCAAAAAAGCGTCGGCCCTGATGGCCAAGGCTTCTGCCGCTGTGAAAAACAAGGCTTTGCGCCATCTGGCCGCCTTGTTGCGTGAGAACACCGAGGCCCTGCAAGCCGACAACGCCAAAGACCTCGAGCGCGCCCGGGCTGCCGGGCTGGCCGAGCCCATGGTGGACCGCCTGAAACTCAGCCCCCAAGTGCTGGAAACCTGCGCCCAGGGGTGCGAGCAGCTGGCGGCCATGCCCGATGTGATTGGCGAAATCGTTGGCATGAAGCAAGTGCCCAGCGGCATCCGCGTGGGCCAGATGCGCGTGCCCATTGGCGTGTTCGGCATGATTTTCGAGAGCCGCCCCAACGTGACCATCGAGGCGGCCAGCCTGTCGATCAAGAGCGGCAACGCCTGCATCTTGCGCGGCGGCTCTGAGGCGATCGAATCGAACAAGGCGCTGGCGCTCTTGGTGCAGCAGGCCCTGACCGAGAGCGGCCTTCCCGTCAACGCCGTGCAACTGGTGCAAACCACCGACCGCGCCGCCGTAGGCCAGCTGATCACCATGCCGCAATTTGTGGATGTGATCATCCCGCGCGGCGGCAAGGGCCTGATCGAGCGCATCAGCGCCGAAGCCAAGGTGCCTGTCATCAAGCACCTGGACGGCAATTGCCACACCTATGTGGACGACCCGTGCGACATCGACATGGCCGTCAAGGTCGCCGACAACGCCAAAACCCAAAAGTACAGTCCCTGCAACGCCAGCGAGAGCCTGTTGGTGGCGCGCGGCGTGGCGGCTGAATTTTTGCCCAAAATTGGCGCGCTGTACGCGGCCAAGGCGGTGGAAATGCGTTGCTGCCCCAAGGCCAAGGCCATCCTGAGCCAAGTCGCCGGGGCTGATTTGAAAGACGCCACCGAGCAGGATTGGTTCGAGGAATACCTCGCCCCCATCATCAGCATCAAGGTGGTCGAAGGGGTAGAAGAGGCGATTGCCCACATCAACCACTACAGCAGCCACCACACCGATGCCATCCTGACCCGCGACCACATGCACGCCCAGCGCTTTTTGCGCGAGGTGGACTCGGCCAGCGTGATGGTCAACGCCAGCACCCGATTTGCCGATGGTTTTGAATACGGGCTGGGTGCCGAAATCGGCATTTCCACCGACAAGTTCCACGCCCGTGGCCCGGTCGGCATCGAAGGCCTGACCTCACTCAAATATGTGGTTCTGGGTGAAGGCGAAATCCGCACCTGATCGACTCGTCCTGGGTGGCCGGTCGCACATGCCCTTGGCCTGTGTCCGGTCGGTGCTTGCAATGGCACCTTCTGGCCCCATATGATTTCTTTGTTTTTGTCACTTCAGCCTCATAAAGGTCGCCCATGGTTCCCCATCTTGTCACTGCCCTGAACGGCCCCATCAATGAGCTGGAGCAGCGCATCCTCGATTCCATGCCCGCGATTGAGCGCTGGTTCCGTCTGGAGTGGATGGAGCACACGCCGCCGTTTTATACCTCGGTGGACATCCGCAACGCAGGCTTCAAACTGGCCCCGGTGGACACCAACCTCTACCCCGGCGGCTGGAACAATCTGACGCAGGAAATGCTGCCTTTGGCCGTGCAGGCCGCCCAGGCGGCGGTCGAGAAGATCTGCCCGGAAGCCAAAAACCTCCTCATCATTCCGGAAAACCATACCCGCAACACCTTCTATTTGACGAACGTGCTGCAGTTGCAGCGCATTTTCCACATGGCGGGTCTGAATGTCCGCATTGGCTCGATCAACCCCGAGATCAAGGAATCGACCACCATTGAGCTGCCCAATGGCGAGAGCATCACCCTGGAGCCTGTGGTGCGCAGCAAGCACCGTCTGGGCCTGAAAGACTTCGACCCCTGCACCATCTTGCTCAACAACGACCTGTCGGCCGGGGCCCCGGGCATTCTGGAAGAGTTGCACGAACAATACCTGCTGCCGCCGCTGCATGCGGGATGGAGCGTTCGCCGCAAGACCAAGCACTTTCAAAGCTACGAAGAAGTGGCCAAGCGTTTTGGCAAGCTGCTGGGCATTGACCCTTGGCTGATCAACCCGATGTTCAGCCAGTGCGGCGATGTGAACTTTGCCGAAGGCACGGGCATGGAATGTCTGCGCAGCAATGTGGATGCGCTGCTGACCAAGATCAAGCGCAAATACAAGGAATACGGCATCAACGAAAAGCCTTTTGTCGTGGTCAAGGCCGACAACGGCACTTACGGCATGGGCATCATGACGGTGCGCGATGTGGCCGATCTGGACGCGCTCAACCGCAAGACCCGCAACAAGATGAACGTCATCAAGGACGGCCAGACCGTGAATGACGTGATCATCCAGGAAGGCGTGCTGACCAACGAGCGCATCAACGACGCCGTGGCCGAACCGGTGGTTTACATGATGGACCGCTATGTGGTGGGCGGTTTTTACCGCGTGCACGCCGAGCGCGGTGTCGATGAAAACCTGAATGCGCCAGGTGCGAGCTTCGTGCCATTGGCCTTTGCCGACACCCCGCACCTGCCCCAGCCGGGCGTCAAACCCGGTGCCAGCGTGCCCAACCGCTTTTATATGTATGGCGTGATTGGCCGCCTGGCCATGCTGGCGGCCAGCTACGAGCTGGAAGCCACCGACCCCGAGGCTGAGGTGTATGACTGAGCGCGCCTGTTTTGGCGGATTCCTGGCCTGAAATGACGACTTTTGGTGATTTCAACGGCTAATTTCTGGTTGAAATCATCAAGAGTTGCTGCACTGCAACATGTTCACCTTAGGGGCCATGACAGAGCACCCGGCCTGGGCGCAAAATAGCACCCATCTCAGTCACCAGGCCTGACTTCTGTTGGGCTGCTTTTTTGTGTCCACATCCAAATCCTCTCTCGCCGCCCTGACTTTGGGTGCCATTGGCGTGGTTTACGGCGACATCGGCACCAGTGTGTTGTACGCCATGAAAGAGGTGTTTGGCTCTGGCCATGTACCTTTCACGCACGACAACGTTTACGGCATCCTCTCCATCTTTTTCTGGACCCTCACCACCATCGTGTCGGTCAAATACGTGGTGTTGGTGCTGCGCGCAGACAACCACGGGGAGGGGGGCCTGGTGGCCATGCTGGCGCTGGCCTCGCAATCGGTCAAAGACCGGCCTCAGCTGCGCAAAGTCTTGCTGATCGTGGGCATCTTTGGCACCTGCTTGTTTTATGGCGATGGGGTGATCACCCCGGCGATCTCGGTGCTGTCCGCTGTCGAGGGTCTGGAAGTCATCTCGCCAGCCTTTAAAAAGTCGGTGATCCCACTGACCTTGGTCATTTTGTTCATGCTGTTTTGGGTGCAAAAGCGGGGCACGGCAGGCATTGGCAAGTTCTTTGGCCCGATCACGCTGGTCTGGTTTGCCACGATCGCGGTGCTGGGGGTGTCGCACATCGTGCACCACCCCGAGATTTTGTTGGCCATCAGCCCGCACCATGCGTTGGGCTTCATCTGGCGCGAACCCGGCATCACGTTCATCATTTTGGGGGCCGTGGTCTTGTGCGTCACGGGGGGCGAAGCGCTGTATGCCGACATGGGCCATTTCGGCAAAAAACCGATTCGCCTGGCGTGGTTCAGCGTGGTCATGCCTTGCCTGACCCTGAACTATTTCGGCCAAGGCGCTTTGTTGTTGGCCGACCCTGAAGCCGTTAAAAACCCGTTTTACTTGATGGCTCCCGACTGGGCCTTGCTGCCCTTGGTGGGCCTGGCCACCATGGCCACAGTGATCGCCTCGCAAGCCCTCATTTCGGGTGCCTTCAGCGTCACCAAGCAGGTGATTCAACTGGGCTATTTGCCACGTTTGCAGGTCCTTCACACCAGCGAGACCGACACGGGACAGGTTTACATGCCCTTTGTGAACTGGGGCCTGTTTGTCGCCATCGTTTTGGCGGTGGTCATGTTCAAGTCGTCCAGCAACCTGGCTGCAGCCTACGGCATTGCGGTGTGCACCGACATGCTGATCACCACCGTGCTCACCTTCTTTGTGATCCGTTACGCCTGGAAGCTGCCGCTGGCGCTGTGCCTTGGTGCCACCGGCTTCTTCTTCGTGGTGGATCTCGCGTTCTGGGCATCCAACATGCTGAAGTTGCTGGATGGGGGCTGGTTCCCCTTGCTGATTGGCGCTGCCGTGTTCACGCTCATGTTGACCTGGCACGATGGCCGCACCTTGCTCAACGAGTCGATGCGCTCGGATGCGCTCAGGTTGAATGACTTTCTCGAAGCGGTCTTCATCGCTGCGCCCACGCGTGTGGAAGGCACCGCCGTCTTCCTGACCGCCGAGCCTGGCAATGTGCCCAATGCCTTGTTGCACAACCTCAAGCACAACAAAGTTTTGCACCAGCGCAATCTGTTTGTCACTGTGCGCAGCCACGAAGTGCCGCGCATCGATGCTCAGCAGCGCCTGGAGGTCACGCCGCTGGGCCACGACTGTTGGCAAGTGATCGTGAACTACGGCTTCAAGGACAACCCGGACCTGCCCTCAGCCTTGGCCACCATCGAAGGCGAAGGCTACAAGCTCGATCCGATGATGACCAGCTATTTCCTGTCACGCGATATCGTGATCCCGACGATTGGCGGCGGTATGGCCACCTGGCGCGAAAAGCTCTTTGCCCAGATGCACCACAACGCCAGCGCGGCCGCCGAGTTCCTGAACCTGCCCACCAACGCGGTGGTGGAGCTGGGCTCCAAAATCGAAATTTGAGCGTTCATGGCCGTCACGCATTTGTTGTACCTGCACGGCTTCAGGTCTTCTCCGCAATCGGCCAAAGCTCAAATCATGGGCCGATACGTTCAGGAACACCACCCGCAAGTCAGCTGGTGGTGTCCTCAGCTGCCAGCCTCACCCCAACATGCCATCGACATGCTGCTGCACGGTGTGGCCCGCTGGCCGAGGGAGCAGATGGCGGTGATGGGTTCATCACTGGGTGGTTTTTATGCGGCCTGGTTGTCGGCTCACTTGGCGTGTCCGGCGGTGCTGATCAACCCGGCGGTGCACCCCTCGCGTGACTTGGCCCGTTACATCGGCGAACACCCGGTCTGGCAAGACCCGGCGCAAAGCATCTTTTTTGAGCCCGGCTATGTACAGGAGCTCATGGAACTTGAAAGTCAGCCCTTGCCAACATCACCCAACACGCTGGCCCTGATGGCCCAGGGCGATGAGGTGCTCGATTGGCACGAAATGCTGGCCCGTCACCAGGCGGGGCAGGTGCGGCTGATCGAGGGCAGCGACCATGCCCTGAGCGATTTCGAGATTTACTTGCCTCAAATCCTGGAATTTCTGCGCCTGGCCTGAGTCGCCGCCTCGGAAAGGGCAGGTGGCATGGGAAAATCGCTGCATGTACGCACTATTTGAAGAAGCCGGCAAATTCATGGCCGGCAGGGTCATGTCGGAAGCCGAGGCCTCCGCACAGATCGAGCTGGACTCGGGCAAGCGGGTCAAGGTCAAGTCGGCCCACATGTTGCTCAAGTTTGACAAGCCGGCCCCGGCCGTTTTGCTCAGCGATGCTGCAGCCTTGAGCCAGAGCATCGAGCTGGAACTGGCCTACGAATGCGCCCCGGACGAGGAGTTCGGTTTTGGCGATCTGGCCAAAGACTATTTCAGCAACAACGCCAGCACCGTGGAGCAAGTGGCCGCCTTGCTGCGCCTGCACGAAGCGCCGCATTACTTTCGCCGGGGGGGCAGCAAGGGCCGCTTCAAAAAGGCCCCGGCCGAAATCGTGCAGCAGGCGCTTGTGGCCATCGAAAAGAAAAAACAAGTCCAAGCCCAAATCGAAGCCTGGTCGGCCGAGCTGATCGCGGGCACTTGCCCTGAGTCCATCCGCGAGCAGCTCTACAAAATCCTGTTTCGTCCCGACAAGAACACGCCCGAATACAAGGCGGTGGTTGAAGCCAGCAAAAGCAGCCAGACCGCGCCTTTGGACCTGCTGCAAAACGCCGGTGCCATCGCCTCGGCCTGGGATTTCCATTGGCAGCGTTTCCTGTTTGACCTGTTTCCAAAAGGTACTGGCTTTCCGGCCCTGCAGGCACCCGCAATCCAGGATGAATTGCCGTTGTCGCCTGTGCAGGCTTTTTCCATCGATGACTCGCACACCACCGAGATTGACGATGCCCTGTCTTTGCAGGGCCTGGGCACTGGCACGGTCACGGTGGGCATCCACATCGCCGCGCCCGGCCTGGCCCTGACGCCGGGCAGCCCGATCGACCAGCTGGGGCGTCAGCGCTTGTCGACGGTCTACATGCCGGGCTACAAAATCACCATGCTGCCCGACAGCGTGGTGCAAACCTACACCCTGATCGAAGGCCGTGACTGCCCGGCCGTGTCCTTGTATGTGACTTTCAGTGAAGACACGCTGGAAGTGCAAAGCACCGAAACCCGGCTGGAGCGGGTGTCGATTTTGGCCAACTTGCGACACGACCAACTGGACGACCGCATCACCCGTGAATGGCTGGAGGGTGAGGACCAGAGCGACCATGCCGATGTGCCGGTGAGCCGCGCCACCTTGGGCTTTTTCTGGCGTCTGGCGCAGACTTTGAAAGCCCGTCGCGAAGTGGTGCGCGGCAAGCCGGAAAACTTCAACCGCCCCGACTACAGCTTCAAACTCGATCGCCTCAGCAACGACCACCCGCCCACAGGCGATGAGGCGGTGCTGATCGGCACCCGCAAGCGCGGCGCGCCACTGGACCTGATGGTGGCCGAGGCCATGATCCTGGCCAACAGCACTTGGGGCCAATGGATGGCCCAGCTGGGTGTGCCCGGCATCTACCGCAGCCAGGCCAGCATGGCCCCTGGCGTCAAGGTGCGCATGGGCACCAAGGCGCTGCCGCACGCCGGCATTGGCGTGCCCAGTTATGCCTGGAGCACGTCGCCGTTGCGCCGGTACACCGATCTGGTCAACCAGTGGCAAATCATCGCCTGTGCCCGTCACGGTGCCACGGCCGCATTGGCTGCGCCCTTCAAGCCCAAGGATGCCGAGTTGTTCTCGATCATCAGCGGTTTTGATGCCGCCTACAGCGCCTACAACAGTGTGCAGTCGAGCATGGAGCGCTACTGGACCTTGCGCCATGTCCAGCAGCAAGGCATTGAAGAGCTCGAAGCCAGTCTGGTCAAGGAAATGGGCGGCGGCACCTGGCTGGTGCGCGCGGACAGTTTGCCGTTGATGTTCAGCGTGATGGGCGCGCAAAATCTGCCGCGTGGCGCACGCGTGCGCGTCAAATTGTCCGAGATTGACCTCATGGCGCTGGACGTGCGGGGCACGGTGACGGCGCACCTGGACACAGAGGCTGTGATCGGTGCCGAAGCCGAAGCAGCCGAAGAGGAAGACGAAGACAGCCTGCCCGCAGGTCCCGTGACGATTGCTGTCGACTTGAACGACAGCACACCGAGCCATGACGCCTGAGGTCCTTCAAGTGGTCAATCAGCTTCCAGACCCGCGGACCCTCAAGCCCTCGCCGCATCGCGGCTTGATCTGGGCGCTGGGGCTGTCGGTGGCGGTGCACCTGGGTCTTGTCACCTTGCGTTTTGCTGCCCCGCAAACCTTCAACCGGGTGTTTCAGGACACGCCTTTGGAGGTCGTTCTGGTCAACGCCCGCAGTGCCGAGTCACCGCAAGAAGCCCAAGCATTGGCCCAGGTGCGTCTGGCTGGCGGTGGCGAGGTCCCTCAAGTGCGTATCGCCAGCTCTCCCTTGCCGCCGGCACTGAATAATAATCCTGGCACCGACATCAGCGCTGTGCAGCGGCAGATTGAAGCGATGAAAGCCCAGCAAATGCGCTTGCTGACCCAGCTCAAACAAGAGCTGTCGATGCTGAACCGTGAAAACGCCGGCGACCACAACGACAAACCGGACCGGCAGGCGAAACAAGAGCGGCAACAGCAATTGGCCCGGCAGCTCGCGCAAATTGAACAACGCGTTGAACAGACCCAGGGCGCAGCGCGCAAGCGCTACATCAGTCCCGCCACGCAGGAAGTCGCCTATGCCTTGTATTACGACAAGCTGCGCCGCACGATCGAGTACCAAGGGACTTTGAACTTTCCGGAGGCCGCAGGAGAAAAAATTTATGGCCAGCTCACCATGGTGATCACGGTGGATGCGCGTGGCCAGTTGTTGGCCACCGAAGTGGCCAGGCCTTCGGGCAATGCCTTGCTGGACGAGCGTGCCATCGCCATCGTGCGCAAAGCCGCACCCTTTGGGGCGTTCAGCCAGAAAATGCGTTTGCAGGCCGACCAGATTGTGGTAGTCACGCGCTTTGATTTTTCACGGGACAATACGCTGGAAACGCGCATGCTGGCGCAAGACAAAGACAAGCCGTGACAACGACCAAGACCTCTCGATCACCTGAAAGAAGCTGATGCGCGCATTCGGTCGTTGGCTCTTGCTGCTGTTGTTGGCCTTGCTCGGGCTGCAGCTGTTTTTCGCCCTGCGCATTCTGACCATGAACTGGATCGCGCCTGAGTCCACCACCTTCCAGCGTTCGCAAGCCTGGCAGATCGTCAACCGTCAGGGGGTCTTGCCATGGCGTCAAGAGACGGTCCCGATCAGTGCGGTGGCCAACACCTTGCAGCGTGCTGTGATCGCCTCGGAAGATGGCGCTTTTACCCAGCACAACGGGGTTTGGTGGCAGTCGCTTGAAAAGGCCTGGGAAAAAAATGCCAAGGCCAAGGCGCAAGCCGAAAAGCGCGCCCAGCGACAACCCGACAAACCGGTGGTCATGAAAATCGTGGGGGGGTCCACCATCACGCAGCAGTTGGCCAAAAACCTGTTTTTGTCGGGCGAGCGCACCTTGCTGCGCAAAGGCCAGGAGCTGATGCTCACCCTCGTGCTGGAGACTTTCTTGAGCAAGCGGCGCATCCTCGAGATTTACCTCAACAGCGTGGAGTGGGGCGAGGGCGTCTTTGGGGCCGAGGCGGCTGCGCAGCACTATTTCCGAAAAAGCGCTTCACGCCTGAATGCATGGGAGGCGGCTCGCCTGGCGGTCATGTTGCCGCGCCCCCGGTATTTTGAAAAGTTGGCGCAATCGGCCTACCTGGCCAGCCGCGCCGAAACCATCATGGCCCGCATGAACGATGTGGTCTTGCCATGAGCAGTTTGACCAACACGGCACCCAGCACCCTGCGCATTTTGGGCATTGACCCTGGCTTGCAGACCACGGGCTTTGGCGTGCTGGACATGACTGGCTCGAAACTGCAGTACGTGGCCAGTGGCGTGATCGAGACCACCCGTGAGGAGATGGGCAATTTGCCCGCCCGCCTGAAAGTGATTTACGACGGCATCCGTGAAATCACCGAGCGCTACCAACCCGATGTGGCTTCGGTGGAAATCGTCTTCGTGAACATCAACCCGCAGGCCACTTTGCTATTGGGTCAGGCGCGCGGTTGCTGCGTCACGGCGCTGGTCTCGTGCGGTTTGCCGGTGGCCGAATACACCGCCTTGCAGATGAAGCAATCGGTCACGGGGCATGGCCGTGCGGCCAAGTCGCAGATTCAGGAAATGGTCAAGCGTTTGCTGCAATTGCCCGTGGTGCCACGTCAGGATGCCGCCGATGCTCTGGGCATGGCCATCACCCACGCCCACGCCAGCCCGTCCATGAACAAACTTGCCGCGCAAGGCGTGCTCAGTCGCAAGACGCATGGCATGTTCCGCAGCGGCCGCAGCCACTGAGCGCTGATCTGCGCTTCAGTTGGGTGTGTAGGCCAGCCGCACGTAAATGGGGGCAAATGCCTCGGCCTGGGTGATCTCGATCAGGGTTTCCTTGGCCAGCTCCAGCAGGGCGATGAAGGTGACCACCAGCACGGGTGTGCCCAGTGTGGGATCGAACAGGTTTTCAAATTCCACAAACTTGCGCCCTTGCAAGTGCTTGAGCACGATGCTCATGTGCTCGCGCACGCTGAGCTCTTCGCGGCTGATTTTGTGGTGTTGCACCAGGTTGGCGCGCTTGAGGATGTCGCGCCAGGCCGCTTGCAGCTCGTCCATGCTGACATCGGGAAAGCGGGGCTGCAGGCTTTGTTCGATGTAGACCTGCGCTTGCAGGAAGTCGCGGCCGTATTGCGGAATTTCTGCCAGCTGCATCGAGGCCAGCTTCATTTGCTCGTATTCGAGCAGACGGCGCACCAGTTCGGCCCGGGGGTCTTCGGCTTCTTCGCCTTCGGCCACTTTTTTGGGTGGCAGCAGCATGCGCGATTTGATCTCGATCAGCATGGCAGCCATCAGCAGGTATTCGGCGGCCAGCTCAAGATTACGCTGCCGGATTTCATCGACATAGCTCAGGTATTGGCGCGTCACCCCGGCCATGGGGATGTCGAGGATGTTGAAGTTTTGCTTTCGGATCAGGTACAGCAGCAAATCGAGCGGTCCTTCGAAGGCTTCCAGAAACACCTCCAGCGCATCCGGGGGGATGTACAGGTCGGTGGGCATGGAAAACAAAGGCTCACCGTACAGGCGCGCCACTGCGACGTGGTCGACCACGGCGGGCATGGGCGCAGGCTGCTTGCTCAGCGCTTCGGGCAGTTCGGTGGGGTCGGCGCTCATGCGTCAGGCTTGAATGGGGCGGGGCGTTGGCGGCTGGGCCATGGGGCCGATCAGCCTTGGGTTTGGTAGACGTAGGGCTTTTGCGCCACGCGGCCTGCCTTGAACTCTTGCTGGACAGCGCGGTCAATCTGCTTGTCCCACAGCAGGGCGCGGCCTTGGCGCTGCTCGGCTTCCAACTCGGGGCGCTGGGCTTTGAGCTGGTCGATGAACTGGGTGGTGTCTGAAGCGTAGTCAGGGCGGCGAAAAAAGGACATGGGGGCTTCCGAGGAGGACAAACAAGGAGAAGGGACAGCTGCGGTGTCAGGCCAGGCAGGCCCGCCAGCGCCGGGACAGGCTATTTTAGCGGGGCGGGTCCGGGTCCGGATTTGGCGCAAGACTGACAGCGCGCGCCAGGCCAGAAGCCAGATCGAGCGCCAGTTGGCCTTCCAGGTGTTGCATCAGGCCGCTGCGTCGGGCAATGTCCAGCGGCTGGTGCGACAAACCGCAGACGATGAGATGGACCTGTTTTTTGCGACAGGTTTCAATGAGGTTCATCAGTGCATCGGCCCCGGACGAGTCGATGTAGATCACGTTTTTCAGGTCCAGCACGAGGGTGGGGGTGTTGATTTTGTCTTCGATGGCTTCCACCAGTTTGACGGCACCAAAGAACAAGGCGCCGTACAGCCGCCAAGCCTGAATGCTGCTCGCATGTCCGGTCAGCTCCGGGTGGTCCAACGCGCTCACCGCCTCGCTGCGGCTGAGGCTGGAGATGCGGTAGATGAAAGTCAGGCATGCCGCCACCAGCCCCACTTCGACGGCCACGGTGAGGTCAAACACCACCGTCAGGAAGAAGACCGCCAGCAAGGTGACCCGGTAGGGCAGGCGGTACTGCCGCAGGTTCAGAAATTCACGCCATTCCCCCATGTTCCAAGCCACAAACATCAGGATGGCAGCCAGCGCGGCCAGTGGAATGTGTCCGGCCAGGGGCGCGGCCACCAGAATCACCAGCAACAGGCTCAGGGCATGGACCATGCCCGAGATGGGGCTGGTGCCGCCACTTTTGATGTTGGTGACGGTACGGGCGATGGTGCCGGTGGCGGGCATGCCGCCAAAAAATGGCGTCACGAAATTGGCCACGCCTTGTGCCATCAGCTCCTGGTTGGGGTTGTGGCGGTCGCCGATCATGCCGTCGGCAATGCGGGCACACAGCAGCGATTCAATGGCCCCCAACAGCGCCAGTGTCAGCGTGGGCATGAGTAAAAAACGGGCGCTGTCCCAACTGAAAGCGGGCCAGACAAATCCGGGCATGGCCGCCGGGATGCCGCCAAACTTGCTGCCAATGGTCTCCACCGGCAGTGACAACAGCCAGGTGGCCAGTGTGGCAAACACCAGGGCAATGATGGAGCCCGGCACGATGCTCAGGAACTGGTAAGACGTGCCGTTCAGGCGGCGCGACAGGCGCAACCAGCCCACCAGCAGTGACAAGGATGCCAGCGCCAGCAGCAGGGCTGCCAGGTTAGTGCTGTGCAGGCTTTGCACCAAGGTCTGCAGCATGCCAAAAAAGTCCGCAGGCATGCTCACGACCTTCAGCCCGAGAAAGTCCTTGATTTGCGACAACATGATCAGCACCGCGATGCCGTTGGTGAACCCGATGACCACCGCCACCGGGATGAAACGGATCAATGTGCCCAGTCGGAACAGGCCCATCAGGAACAGCAACACGCCCGACATCGCGGTGGCCAGGATCAGGTTGGCCAGGCCATAGCGTTCGACAATGCCGTAGACGATGACGATGAAGGCTCCGGCAGGGCCGCCGATCTGCACCCGGCTGCCGCCGAGCGCCGAAATCAGAAAGCCCGCGATGATGGCGGTGAACAGGCCTGCTTCGGGCTTGAGGCCGGAGGCAATCGCAAAGGCCATGGCCAGTGGCAGGGCCACCACACCGACCGTGATGCCCGCGCCAATGTCCTGGCTGAGCCGCTGGCGGTTGTAGCCGTGCAGGCTGTCGAGCAATCGGGGTCTGAAAAAGTGGGTCGCTTGCAACCAGTTCATGGGATTTGGAAAAAGTGCTTTCAGGCCGGAATTTGAAAATTATGCGGCACGCTGGCGCAGGTCATCGAGCAAGGGGCGAAGACTCAGCAGCCACAGCAGCCCCGCCAGTGGCAAGGTGGTCACATAACCGGCATGCTTGAAACCCAGTGCGCCCACCAGTCCGCCCAGCAAAAAGCCCAGCACCAGGCCAGCATGAATGCGCAACCGATCGCGGTTGGCACGCACCGGCGTGGCTTCCTGCAGGCGGTTGAGGTAAACCCATTTGCCCAGCTCAATGCCGATGTCGGTCACCAGCCCGGTGATGTGGGTGGTGCGGATTTCGGCCTTGGAAATTTTGGTGATGACCGCGTTTTGCAGGCCCATGATGAAGCACAACAAGACCACCGTGACCGGCACAAACACCTGCGACCAGGCGGCGATGGCCGCACCAAACAAGCCGAACACCAGCAAGGCGGCCGATTCCAGCAAGAGCGGCAGGCTGTAGCTGCTGCGCAGTTGCTGACGCAAGCCCCAGTTGACCATGATGGCGGTGCACATGGCCCCCGCCACAAAGGCCAGCAGGCAGACCACACCCGCCAGTGCCAGGGTGAGGTTGCCCAGCACCAGATCGTCCGCCATCGACGACACGATGCCGGTCATGTGCGAGGTGTAGCGGCCTACCGCCAGAAAGCCCCCGGCGTTGGTGGCTCCGGCCACAAAGCTCAGGGCCAAGCCCAAGCGCAGATTGGCCTGCGGGCTGCGCTGCACGTCGGTCCATCCGCGGATCAGTGGGAACATGTGCAGCGTTTCCCGTGTGTCAACCGATCAATGGATGCGCATGCCGGGCTTGGCGCCGGGCCAGGGGTGCAGCACGTAAATGCCGGCATCGGTTTTGTCGTCGGCGTGGCTGGCCGCCAGCACCATGCCTTCGCTCACGCCAAACTTCATCTTGCGCGGGGCCAGGTTGGCCACCATCACCGTGAGTTGGCCGATCAGGTCTTCGGGTTTGTACATGCTGGCGATGCCGCTGAACACATTGCGCATGCGTCCCTCGCCCACGTCGAGCGTCAGGCGCAAGAGCTTGACTGAGCCTTCCACGGCTTCGCAGTTGACGATCTGGGCGATGCGCAGATCGACCTTGGCGAAGTCGTCGATGCTGATGGTGGGGGCGATCTCCTCGCCACCGGGGATGGTCTTTTCTTCGACCACGGCGGGCGGCTCGAACAGGGCTTCGAGTTGTTCGGGGGTGACGCGCTGCATCAGGTGCTGGTACGGTTGGATGCCGTGGCCTGCGCCCAGCAGACTTTGCGCGGCAGCAAAGGTGAAGGGCGCCACATTCAAGAAGGCCTCGACCTGCGCGGCCAGTGCGGGCAGCACGGGTTTGAGTTGCAGGGTCAGCAGACGGAAGGCTTCAATACAGGCCGTGCACACGTCGTGCAGGCGGGCGTCTTGACCTTCTTGTTTGGCCAGTTCCCAGGGCTTGTTCTGGTCCACATAAGCGTTGACCTTGTCGGCCAGCAGCATGACCTCGCGCAGGGCCTTGGCGTATTCGCGCTCTTCGTAAAAGGCCGCAATGGCCGGTGTGGCCGCTTGCAGCGCAGCCAGCAGGGCCTGGCCATCGGCACTGACGCTGCCCAGTTGGCCACCAAAACGCTTGGCGATGAAACCCGCCGAGCGCGAGGCGATGTTGATGAACTTGCCAATCAGGTCAGAGTTCACCCGCGCCATGAAGTCTTCGGCGTTGAAGTCAATGTCTTCGTTGCGGCCCGACAGCTTGGCCGCCAGGTAGTAGCGCAGCCACTCGGGGTTCATGGCCAAGCTGAGGTACTTGAGCGGGTCCAGGCCCGTGCCCCGGCTCTTGCTCATCTTCTCGCCGTTGTTCACCGTCAAAAAGCCGTGCACGTTCACCTTGTTGGGCGTCTTGCGGCCTGAAAAGTGCAGCATGGCGGGCCAGAACAGCGTGTGGAAAGTGACGATGTCCTTGCCGATGAAGTGGATCTGCTCCAGATTCGGGTTGGCCATGTAGGCGTTGTAGTCTTCGCCGCGCTTATCCAGCAGGTTTTTGAGCGAAGCCAGATAGCCCACAGGCGCGTCCAGCCACACATAAAAGTACTTGCCCGGCGCGTCGGGGATCTCGATGCCGAAGTAGGGCGCATCGCGCGAGATGTCCCAGTCGCCCAGGCCCTCGCTGGTCGTGCCGTCGGGGTTGGTGCGCACAGAAAACCACTCTTTGACCTTGTTGGCCACTTCGGGTTGCAGCTTGCCGTCTTGTGTCCAGTTGCTCAAAAACTCGACGCAGCGCGGGTCGGACAGCTTGAAGAAAAAATGTTCCGAGGTCTTCAGTTCGGGCTTGGCACCCGACAGGGCCGAGAAAGGGTTTATCAGGTCGGTGGGGGCATAGACCGCGCCGCAGACTTCGCAGTTGTCGCCGTACTGGTCTTTGGCGTGGCATTTGGGGCACTCGCCTTTGATGAAACGGTCGGGCAAGAACATGTTCTTTTCAGGGTCAAAGAACTGTTCCACGGCGCGCACTTCGATCAGTGAGCCGCCATCGGCCTCGGAAATGTCGCGCAGGTCGCGGTAAATCTGGCGCGCCAGCTCGTGGTTCTCAGGCGCGTCGGTGCTGTGCCAGTTGTCAAACTGGATGTGAAAACCGTCCAAATAGGGCTTGCGGCCTGCCGCGATGTCGGCCACGAACTGTTGCGGGGTTTTGCCCGCTTTTTCTGCCGCGATCATGATCGGCGCGCCGTGCGTGTCGTCAGCGCCCACAAAGTTGACCTGACTGCCCTGCATGCGCTGGAACCGCACCCAGATGTCGGCCTGGATGTATTCCATGATGTGGCCGATGTGGAAGTTGCCGTTGGCATACGGCAGGGCGGTGGTGACGAAAAGTTGGCGCTTGGACATGTCGGATGTGGCTGTGGGCTCAGAAGGCAAGCTGCCGATTTTAGACGCTAGGCTTTCTGACTCAAAAAGACCCAACGGCAGCAGTTGACCGTCAGGCCGGCGTGGTCCAGTTGAAAAAACGGTGAATATCCTCATGCTGAGCCAGCGCATCGGCCTCACCCAGTTCGATCAGTTCACGGGTGTACGCCGCTTCAAACAACAGGTAGCTGACCAGCGCATTGCCTTGCCCCTGAAATGACGCCGGGGTGGCCCCGAGAGTTCGCAGCAGGCTTTTAACCGTCTTGGGCAGTGCCTGTGCGTGTTTCGCAGCAATCGCATCCAGTCGCTGGGAGGGGGCGATCAGCAGCAACTCCACAGGACGCAAGTGTGTGCTCTGGCGCTTTTCTTCCGGAATGAGTTGCAAGGTTTGGTTGATGCGTTGCATGCGCTCCACATCGACCGCCAGTGAATCCAGAAATATGCTGGACAAGGCGTGACCGGCGATGTGGGCCAGGGAAGGGTAAGTGGGCTCTTCATCGTTGCGGTGCTTGGGTTCCAGCATGCGACCAGCACCTACCACCAAAATCTTGCTGGCCCCCAAATGAATGGCTGGCGATATGGGCGCGGTTTGTCGCATCGAGCCATCGCCAAAATAGGCGCAGCCTTGCGGTCCTTCCAGACGCATGGCCGGAAAAATAAAGGGAATAGCCGAGCTGGCCAACAGGTGTTCGTGCGTCAGTCGCCCATGCTGGGCCAGTCTTTGGTTTCTGACCCACGGTTTCACGGCATGGCAACTGTCGTAGAAGGTCACATGTTCACCCGTGCTGTAGCTCGAAGCTGTGATGGCCAGCGCTTGGAGGTGTCCCGCCTCGAGCAGTTTTGGCAAGCGCTTCAAGTCGATGCGTTGCTGTAGCAACGCGCTCAAGGGGTCGTTGTCCAGCAGGGATTTGGGGCGAAAGCGTTTCTGAGTGATCAACCAACCCAATGACAGCAAGGACACCCAGCGCGCCCCTGACCGGATCATGCCCAGCACGTCCGATCTGTATACCTGTTCGACCTGAAAGTGTCGCCAAACTTCGACCAAATCGTCGATCGCGGCATCAAAGTTGTCGGCATTGCAGGCCAAAAAGGCGGCATTGATGGCACCTGCTGAAGTGCCGGAGATGACAGGAAACGGGTTGCCCCCTGCTGCCCCTGCTTTGCGCCGCATGCGGGCAATGGCCGCCAGCACGCCGACTTGGTAGGCTGCACGTGCACCGCCGCCAGAAAGTATCAAACCTGTTGAATTCATCATTTTTGTCATCCTAGAGGTGTTTCAACCTCGCGGAATCAGGGGACACCCGCGCTTGGGTAGACTCAAGCATCTTTTTTGTGAGTTTTTTTTCCATGGCCACCTCTGAACAATTGCTCCAAGCGCTGCAGTCCGTCATTGACCCGAATACGGGCAAAGATTTTGTTTCCACCAAAACACTGAAGAACCTGCAAGTCGAAGGCGGCGATGTGTCTTTTGATGTGGAGCTGGGCTACCCCGCCAAGAGCCAGATCCCGGCCCTGCGTCAAGCGCTGATTGCAGCCGCCAAAGGCGTGGCAGGCGTGGCCAACGTGTCGGCCAACGTGACCAGCAAGATCACGGCTCACGCCGCCCAGCGCGGCGTGGCGCTGCTGCCGCAGGTCAAAAACATCGTGGCTGTGGCCTCTGGCAAGGGCGGCGTGGGCAAAAGCACCACGGCCGTCAACCTGGCGCTGGCGCTGGCCGCTGAAGGGGCCAAAGTGGGCCTGCTGGACGCCGACATCTACGGCCCCAGCCAGCCCATGATGATGGGCATCGAAGGCCGCCCCGAAAGCGAAGACGGCCAGACCATGGAGCCCATGGAGAACTACGGCGTGCAGGTCATGTCGATCGGTTTTCTGGTCAGCCAGGACGAAGCCATGATCTGGCGCGGCCCCATGGCCACCCAGGCGCTGGAGCAGTTGCTGCGCCAGACCAACTGGAAAGAACTCGATTATTTGATCGTCGACATGCCGCCCGGCACGGGCGACATCCAGCTCACACTGAGCCAACGCGTGCCCATGACGGGCGCGGTGATCGTGACCACCCCTCAAGACATCGCCCTGCTGGACGCCAAAAAAGGCGTGAAGATGTTCGAAAAAGTCGGCGTGCCGATTTTGGGTCTGGTCGAGAACATGGCGGTGCACGTGTGCACGAACTGCGGCCATGTGGAGCACATTTTTGGGGCTGACGGCGGCAAGAAGATGGCCACCGAATACGGTATGGACTACTTGGGCGCATTGCCGCTGGACATGCAAATTCGCCTGCAGGCCGACAACGGCAAGCCCACGGTGGTGTCCGACCCCGACGGCGAAGTGGCCCAGATTTACAAAGCTGTGGCTCGCCAGGTGGCGGTCAAGATCGCGGCCAAGGCCAAGGACTTTTCGAGCAAGTTCCCCACCATCAAGGTCAGCAAGGACACCTGAGCGGCAGGTGCCTTCAAGGGCTTGGTGTCAGAGTGTGCTTTGTACAGCCGACGGCCCGATTCGGGTCATTCAAAATGTAAAAATCCACCCATTTTTATGAGTCTTTAAGTATTCATTGTTATTATTCACTTTGCTATAAAGGTGCAAAGTGAAATCTCTCGATCGACCTTATTCTTGGATTTTTCAGATTCCGCTTCGCTGGCCCTTGCTCTGGGTGGGCCTGGTTTTGCTGGGTATTGGGCTCGGGGTCTGTGTCTTCGCTGATCAAACCAGCGACCGATTTGTTCGGCAATCGGCCATTGAAAGGGCGCAAGCTCAAGCGCAGAGCCTGCTGCAATTTCGTCATTTTTATGGCCAGGCGCTGGTGCCACGGGCCATGCGCGCCGGGGTTCCATTCACCGAAGATGAGCGCTCCCACAAGAATGCTTTGCCACTGCCTGCCACCTTGATGGCGGATTTGAGCCAGCACTTGTCCAAACAGGACGGAGAGACCTCCGTTCGCTTCTATACCGAAGTGCCTTTGCAACGGCACTCGCCAGAGCGTGAACTCGATGCGTTCCAGAAACAGGCGCTGCAGGCCCTGAAAAGTCATCCCGATGTGCCGTTTGTGCAAGAGGAAATCCTCAACGGTGTGCGGGTCTTGCGCTATGCACAAGCCGATCGGGTGACGGTGCATTGCGTGGCATGTGCGGCCACGGATGGCGATTCTGCAGAGGGGACTGCCAAGCCCAACGAAATGATGGGCGTGCTCGAAGTGGTGGTGCCCATGGCGTCTTCTGGCGTGACCAGCACTGGACTGGTCCAGCGCAGCCTGTTGATGCTGGGTGCGGCATTGTTGTTGTGCTTGTTGCTGATCTGGCTGACCGTCAAGGGCTTTCGTGATGCCTTGCAAAAAACCAGTGTGCTGTCGAGCGAGCGGGAAACGGCCATTGAGCAGCTCAGTCAGGAAATCAGCCAGCGCAAACAGGAAGAGCGACAAAGGCGTCTGAGCGAGAGCAAGCTCCAAAGCGTGTTCACCTCCGTGCCCGAGGCCATCGTGGTGACCGATGCTCAAAGGTGCATCGTGCAGTGCAATTTTGAGGCGGTGTCCATGTTTGGTCACGCCTCTGAGGACCTGATCGGGCAAAAAGTCGATGTGCTCTTGTCACCTGAAGTCGTGGCCCTGCTCGAGCAGCACATGGCGGATTACTTGCAAAACCGTGAGTCCACGTTGTTCAATCAGGCGCGCGTGATGAAGGGACGTCGGAAAAATGGACAGTATTTTTCACTGCGCATGACCTTCAGCGAAATGCGGGTGGAGGAAGAGAGCCTCTTTGTCATGGTGATGCAGGACTTTTCAAACATCGAAAACACCCAGAAGTTGCTCAGCCAGGCCAAGCAAAAAGCCGAGCAGGAGCGGATCACGCGGGGAGAGTTTCTGGCCAAAATGGGCTATGAAATTCGCACCCCGATGAATGGCATTGTGGGCATGACCGAGCTGGCCATGGACACTCAGGACAGGGCAGAGCAAAAAGAGTATTTGACCTTGGCCCGCAATTCGGCTAACCATTTGCTGCACATCATCAACCAGATCCTGGATTTTTCCAAAATCGAAGCCAATGCGCTCAAGCTTGAATTGCACGAGGTCAGCCCGTCGCAATGGCTGCAGGACACGGTCGAGGCCATGGCGCCTTGGGCACTGGCCAAGGACATTGATCTGCAAATCGATGTGTCTCCAGCCGTTCCCGCCTTGGTGCGCATGGACCCGATCCGGATGCGTCAGGTGCTGACCAATTTGATTGGCAATGCGATCAAATTCACGGATCTCGGTGCCGTGACCGTGGCGCTACAAGCCATCCCAGGGACCGTTGAGGGCCAATGTGTCTTGCGCATCAGCATCACCGACACCGGCATTGGCTTTGACCCTGCCCGCTCGGCCTCGCTTTTCAACCCGTTCAACCAGCTCGATGATTCGGACAAGCGTGTTTTTGGCAGCACCGGATTGGGCCTGGCCATCACGCGCAGCTTGGTGCATTTGATGGGGGGCGAGATCGTCGCCAACGGGCAGCCCGAATTGGGGGCCTGTTTCACCGTGACTTTGCCTGTGAGCAAGGTGGCCATGGCCCCGGGTGACGAGCAGCTGGCGTTAGAGCACGCCGCCAAATTGCAGGCGAACAAAGCCGAAGCTGCTTTGGCCCAGACCGACAAAGCCGCCTTGATGGCCCAGACCATCACCACGCTGGATGGCAAAGCGCCATCGGTTTTGCTGGTCGAAGACCATGAAATCAACCGCAAGTTGGCCGAAATCATGATCCAGCGCATGGGCTGTCAGCTGGTGTCGGTCAGCGACGGTTTGCAGGCACTCGATGCCATGGAGAAGCAGCACTTTGACGTGGTGTTGATGGACGTCATGATGCCGGTCATGGATGGCATCACCGCACTCAAGCTGGTGCGCGAACGGGAAAATGGCACGGCCTTCAGGTCCCGGGTGCTGATGGTCACGGCCCATGCCATGGCCGGAGACCGCGAGCGTTTTCTGGGTGCTGGTGCGGACGGGTATGTCTCCAAGCCCATGTCCCAGGCCACTTTGCACTCCGAAATTCAGCGTGTGCTGCAGATCCCGCAGCAACCGGTTGCCGACTGAGTCGGCGATGAATCAGCTCGGTCGCTGGGGAAGGATGATCCGTCAGCTCTTGTTGCGCTGGCCCATGCAGTGGTTGGCCGCATTGCTCAGTGCCGTCTGTCTGTGGGTGGTGTGGTACACCTACCAGTCGAGCGAGAGCATGGTGCGGCAATACGCAGTGGAGAGCGCACAGACCCACGCCGACTCGGTCACGCAATTTCGAAATTTCTACACCCAGGAGTTGGTCCCGCGAGCCGTCAAGGGCGGCGTGGAGATTACCCATGACTACAAGTCGCGTGACAATGCCTTGCCATTGCCGGCCACTTTGACCATCGATCTCGGGCATTACCTGTCGAAAGTGGACGGCGGCACCCAAGTGACCTTGTACAGTGATCTGCCTTTCCCCTGGCGTCAGGCGGAACGCCAGCTGGACGATTTTCAGTTGAAAGCCTTGCAGCATCTGAAACGTCAGCCAGATGTGCCCTTTGTGCGGGAAGAGATGTTGAGCGGTGAGCGTGTCTTGCGGTTTGCCCAGGCGGATCGGATGCTGCCGCGTTGCGTGGCTTGCCACAACAGTTACCCGGGCTCACCTTTCACCGGATGGAAAGACGGCGATGTGCGCGGCGCGCTGGAAGTCGTGTTGCCGGTGTCGCAGTGGCAAACGGCCAGCACCAGCGTGCTCAACCGGACATTCCTGGTCTTGTTGGCGGTGCTGTTTTGTGGCTTGTTCCTGATTTGGCTTTCTGTGCGGCGCATACGCAGTGCCTTACAAACATCGCGTCGCTTGTCGGCTGATCGCCAGCAGGCCATCGATCAGCTCAGCCAGGAAATCACCGAGCGCCAGCAGGCCGAGCGCCAGCTGCAGCTGACCGAGAGCAAACTCAGTGGCATTTTCAAGTCGGTCCCTGAAGCCATCGTGGTGGCCAACGCCCAGGGCATCATCGTGCAGTGCAATGCAGCAACCGAGTCGATCTTTGGTTACAAACAAGAAGACCTGATGGGCCAGAACATCCGGCTGCTGATGGACGGTGATGACCGCATGCATCACGATGGCCATTTGCGCAACTATTTGGCGACAGGCCATAAAAACCTGATGAACCGTCCTCGCATCATGCGCGGGCGTCGCCATGACGGGACTTTGTTTCCGGTGCGCTTGACCATCAGCGAGACCCGTGTGGGCAGCGAGCATTTCTTCATCGGCGTGATGCAGGACTTCACCCAGATCCAGAAAGCACAGGATTTGCTGGTGGAGGCCAAAGACAAGGCCGAACAGGCCAACCTGATGCGCGGCCAGTTTCTGGCCAATATGAGCCACGAAATCCGCACACCGATGAACGGCATTGTGGGCATGACCGAACTGGCTCTGGAGCAGGCCGGTTCGGCCAGTCAAAAGGAGTACCTGACGCTGGCCAGGGATTCGGCCAACCACTTGCTGCAGATCATCAACGAGATCCTTGATTTTTCGAAAATCGAAGCCAAGGCGCTGGAGTTGTTGCCGGAGGTACTCAACCCCTCGCACCTGATCAGGCAAACCGTGCGTTCACTTGAACCCTTGGCGCGTGCCAAGGGCATTCAATTGCAGTTGGCCTGCGATCCGGCATCACCCGAATGGGTTTGGCTGGACCCGGTGCGTGTGCGACAGGTGCTGACCAACTTGGTGGGCAATGCCATCAAATTTACAGCGCAGGGCGCTGTGACGGTCAAGACCGAGGCGTTGATGGTGCCGGATTCTCCGGGCGTGACGTTGCGCATTGCCATCAACGACACGGGGATTGGTTTTGATCCCGCACGCACGGAAGCGCTGTTCAGCCCGTTCACGCAGGCAGATGGCTCGGTGACACGTGCATTCGGCGGCACAGGTCTTGGTCTGGCGATCACGCGCAGCTTGGTCCAGCTGATGGGCGGGACCGTGTCTGCCGAAGGACGACCTGGGCATGGCGCGAGCTTTGTGGTGGATCTGCCCATGAAGATCGCCCTGAGCCCAGAGCTCGTGTCGGCCGGCAGCGCGCCAGCCGCGTCAGCGCTGACCCAGGAGGTCACACAGACTTTGTCGGTGTTGCTGGTGGAAGACCATGAGATCAATTGCAAGCTGGCCGAGATCATGTTGCAGCGCATGGGTTATCGGCATGTGACGGCCCATGACGGCCAGCAGGCGCTCGATTGCCTGGACAAGGCGCGTTTTGATGTGGTGCTCATGGATGTGATGATGCCGGTGATGGATGGCATCACCGCTTTGGCGCACTTGCGCGAGCGTGAGGCCCCAACGGGTCGCCGCACCCTGGTGCTGATGGTCACCGCCCACGCGATGACCGGTGATCGGGAGCGTTTTTTGCTGGCCGGTGCCGATGGTTATGTGTCCAAGCCCATGTCGCAACAGGCCTTGCAAGCGGAAATCGACCGGGTCATGGCGCTCAGGACGGGTGCAATTTCGGTGTGACCTGAGCCCCCTTGGAGGGAGGCACCGTCCGTTGACGCGGGCGGTGCGCTGGTGCTGATGTCAGCGGCTGGCGTTTTCCAGATCGCGCAAACGGAAGCGCTGGATCTTGCCGGTTGCAGTCTTGGGCAACTCGGCCACAAAGTCGATGAAGCGCGGGTACTTGTAAGGCGCCAGGCGCTCTTTCACAAAGGCTTTGACTTCTTCTTGCGTCAGGCTCTGGCCTTGCTTGAGCACGATGAAGGCCTTGGTCTTGGTCAGGCCGTCGGTGTCTTCCTTGCCGATCACGGCCGCCTCCAGAATGGCCGGGTGTTGCACCAGCGTGGCTTCGACTTCAAATGGCGAAACATAAATGCCGCTGACCTTGAGCATGTCGTCGTTGCGGCCTGCGTAGGTGTAGTAGCCATCCGGGTCGCGGGTGTACTTGTCGCCGCTCTTGGTCCACACGCCCTGGAAGGTGTCGCGCGACTTCTCGCGGTTGTTCCAGTACATCAGCGCGCTGCTGGGGCCCTGGATGTACAAGTCACCGATCTCGTTGTGGCCGGTCACCACGCTGCCGTCTTCGTTGCGCAGCTGCACTTCGTAGCCAGGCACAGCCTTGCCGGTCGTGCCGTAGCGCACATCGCCGGGGCGGTTGGACAAGAAGACGTGCAGCATTTCGGTGGAGCCAATGCCGTCGATGATTTCGCAGCCGAAGTGGGCCGTCCAGCGCTCGCCGATGTCGCGGGGCAGGGCTTCACCAGCCGACGAGCACAAGCGCAGCGCCACCTGGCCCTTGGCGGGCAGGTCGGGGCTGGCCAGCATGCCGCCGTAGCCGGTGGGGGCGCCATAGAACACGGTGGGCTGGTGATCCACCATGCGCTTGAAGGTGGCTTGGGGGGTGGGGCGCTCGGCCATCAGCACCACGCTGGCGCCCACGCTCAAGGGGAAGGTGAGCGCGTTGCCCAGGCCGTAGGCAAAGAACAGCTTGGCGGCGGAGAACACGGTGTCGCTTTCTTTGAGCTCCAGCACACCCTTGCCATACAACTCGGCCGTCCAGTACAGGTTGCCCTGGCTGTGCACGGTGCCCTTGGGCTTGCCGGTGGATCCTGAGGAATACAGCCAGAAGGCCGGTTCGTCGGCCAGTGTTTGCGCGGGCAGGACGGGCTGGTTTTGCGCCACAAAGTCGGCCATGTTGAACTGACCCTGGCTCAGGGCTGTTGTGGGGCGCGAAACGACCACATGCCTCACTTCGGTTTTCACCAGGTCCAACGCCGCTTGCAGCGTGGGCAGCAAGGCCCCCGAGACCAGCGCGGCTTGCGCCCGGCTGTTGGTCAGCATGAAGGCATAGTCTTCGGCCGTGAGCAGGGTGTTCACCGCCACGGGCACCACGCCTGCGTACAGCGAGCCCAGAAAAGCCACCACCCAGTCGCTGCTGTCTTGCATGAGCAAGAGCACGCGCTCTTCGCGTTTGAGGCCCATGGCTTGCAGACCGCCCGCAAAACGGCGGATCTGTTCGGTCAGCTCACCATAAGTCAGAGCGCCCACATCGTCGATCAGGGCGGTTTTGGCAGCGCGTCCGGCGTTGGTGGCGATCAGGTGCTGGGCAAAGTTGAAATCGGTGTTCGGGGCAATCACGTTGCGTGTCATGTTTTGTCTCCTCGGGGTGTCCAGTGTGGTGCAGATGTGGTTTGGCGTGTCAGGTTTTTTGGGGAGGTTTTTGTGGGCGTTTTTTTGTGGGAGGTCGCCCCTGCGACCGAATGTGGTTTCATCCAGCATTCGGCTGCGAGGGCAGTCTCCCACAAAATCACAAGGCCAGATGGCTGCCTTGAGCCGCCAGCGCATCCAGCGCGAGCGAGCTGCCCTGCACCGCTGTGCGGCGGTGGTAGAAGTTGAGCGCCCTGAGACCCCCCAACTCTTCGCCACCCCCGGCGCGGCCAGGGCCGCCGTGCAGGCTCATGGGCATCACGTTGCCGTGGCCACTGTGCAGGGCGGCCACGTCGGGCGAAATCGCATGGACCCGGCCGTGGCTGCTGGCCAGCTCGACCGAGGCTTGGGCTGTGAAGAGGTGGTCCTCGCTGTAGACCGAGCACACCAGCGAGCCTTCGCCGCGGCGGATCATGGCGTAAGCCTCGTCGATGCTGTCGTAAGGCATCAGGGTGGACACAGGGCCAAACACCTCGACCGCGTGCAGCACCTTGGCGCTCATCGGGTTTTCGGTGCCCAGCAGCACTGGGGCCACGCAGGCGCTGGCCGCATCGGCGTCCACCAGGGCGGCGCTGTTGCCGTCAAACAAAACGGTGGCTTCGGTTTTGAGTTGCGCCAAACCGGCCAGCACACTGGCCTTTTGCTCCTGGCTCACCAGCGCGCCCATGCGCACGGTCTCGTTGCGCGGGTTGCCCACGGTGGTTTTGGCCAGGCGTGCGCCAATGGCTTCAGCGGCAGCTTTGTACAAGGCGCGCGGCACAAACACGCGGCGAATGGCCGTGCACTTCTGGCCAGACTTGACCGTCATCTCACGGGCGACTTCGGCCACCAAAAGCTTGAAGGCTTCGCTGTCGGCCGTGGCGGCGGGCGAGAGCAGGGCAGAGTTCAGGCTGTCGGCCTCGATGTTGCAGCGCACCGACAGCTCGGTCACGGCGCGGTGGCTGCGGATGATCTTGCCGGTCTCGGCCGAGCCGGTGAAGCTCACCACATCAAAGGCCTGCAGCTGGTCCATCAGGCCTGCGGACGAGCCGCAAATGACCGACAAAGCGCCCACGGGCAACACGCCCGCATTGACCACGTCTTTCACCATGCGCTGGGTCAGCCAGGCGGTGGTGGTGGCGGGCTTGATGATGACCGGCACGCCCGCGAGCAGGGCCGGGGCGGCTTTTTCCCACAAGCCCCAGCTGGGGAAGTTGAAGGCGTTGATGAACAGCGCCACGCCGCGTGTGGGCACCTGGATGTGCTGTGTCTGGAAAGCCGGGTCCTTGGCCATGCGGATGCGTTCGCCGTCCAGCAGCAGCGTGGCGTCGCCCAAGGCTGCGCCCTGCTTGGCGTAATAGCCCAGGGTGAAGATCGCGCCGTCGATGTCCACGCCTGAGTCCTTGGCCACGGTGCCGCTGTTGGCGGTGGCGATCTCGTAGTAAGCATCGCGGTTGGCTTGCAGCACCTCGGTGATTTTGGTGAGCAATGTGGCACGTTGGCCGTAGCTCAGGGCGCGCAGGGCCGCGCCGCCTTGTTCGCGGGCAAAGGCAAAGCCCTCGGCCAAGTCGATGCCTGCGCTCGACACACGGGCCAGCTCGGTGCCCAGCACCGGGTCAAACATCGGCGTGCCTGCGCCGGTGCCCGTTTGCCAGCGGCCTGCGATGAAGTTGGGGAGCAATGCGGTGGTCATGGTGAGCTTTCCAAGGGTTTTGAGGGTGTGCATGCATGGGCATGCAACAAAAAACTGTTCTTGCTGTTCAGTTGGCGGTATAAACAGCGGTTGATGCACTATTGTGCGTGCCTCCAAGTATGCAATAAAGTGCATGTTTTGGGCTTGTTGAAATTTAAGGGTTTTCCCTTGCCTTTGATCAAAAGTTGAACATGACCAGTCAAGAGTCCACGTTGACGGAGCCATTCGAGCCGGAAACCAAGCGCCATCCATTTTTGGAGGCGCTGGGCGAGCGCGTGCGCACTTTGCGTTCGCGCCAAGGCATGACGCGCCGTGCGGTGGCCTTGGCCGCCGATGTGTCGGAACGGCACTTGGCCAACCTCGAATACGGCACGGGCAACGTCTCGGTGCTGGTGCTGCTGCAAGTGGCGCAGGCGCTGCAGTGTTCGCTGGCCGAGCTGCTGGGCGATGTGACCACCACCTCGCCCGAGTGGCTCCTGATCCGCGAGTTGTTGTCCAAGCGCAGCGAAGCCGATTTGCGCCGTGCGCGTGTGCAGCTGGGCGAGATGTTTGGTGAAGGCGGCAACGCCCAAGAGCGCAAAAACCGCATCGCTTTGATCGGTTTGCGCGGCGCAGGCAAGACCTCTCTGGGGCAGCGCCTGGCCGATGACATGGGCTTTCCGTTCATTGAGCTGAGTCGCGAGATTGAGCAGTTTGCCGGTTGCCAGATCAGCGAAATCCACAACCTGTATGGCGCCAACGCGTACCGTCGTTACGAGCGCCGTGCACTCGAAGAGGCGATCCAGATTTACCCCGAGGTGGTGATTGCGACGCCCGGCGGCTTGGTGTCGGACTCGGCCAACTTCAATCTGCTGCTCTCGCATTGCACCACCGTGTGGCTGCAGGCCGATGCCGCTGACCACATGGGCCGCGTGGCTGCGCAGGGCGACATGCGCCCCATGGCCGCCAGCCGCGAGGCGATGGAAGATCTCAAGCGCATCCTGGAAGGGCGCTCGGCTTTTTATTCCAAAGCCGACTTGGCCATCAACACCAGTGGCCGCAGCGAAGACCAGGCCTTTGCCGCCTTGCGTACTTCGGTTCGCCAGCATTTGACGCTGCCGGTCTGAGGGTGGCAGAAAAATGCATTTCCTAGGGAAAATACCTAGTAAATGCAATAAAGTGCATGTTGTGTGTGTGGGTGACCTGCACTAAAATTCCGTCCAGCATGCACTGAAATGCATTTTCTGACCGAAATCAACATCCACCTTCCTCAACGGAGACACTCAAATGACGCAAGCTTTCCAGGTTGACTACCAAACCAACCCCTCGCAGTACAAGCACATCAACCTGTCTTTTGACGGTGAGATCGCCACATTGGCCATCAACATCAACGAAGACGCCGGCATCCGCCCTGGCTACAAGCTCAAACTCAACAGCTACGACCTGGGTGTGGACATCGAATTGCACGACGCGCTGCAACGCATCCGTTTCGAGCACCCTGAAGTGCGCTCGGTGGTGGTGACCAGCCTGAAGGACCGCGTGTTCTGCTCCGGCGCCAACATCTTCATGCTGGGTGTCTCGACCCACGGCTGGAAAGTGAATTTCTGCAAGTTCACCAACGAAACCCGCAACGGCATCGAAGACTCCAGCAAGCACGACGGCCTGAAGTTTGTGGCGGCCCTGAACGGCGCTTGCGCTGGCGGCGGCTATGAGCTGGCCCTGGCTTGCGATGAAATCGTGTTGGTCGATGACCGTTCCAGCGCCGTGTCCTTGCCCGAAGTGCCTTTGCTGGGCGTGTTGCCCGGTACCGGTGGCCTGACCCGCGTGACCGACAAGCGCCACGTGCGCCACGACCTGGCCGACATCTTTTGCACCAGCGTCGAAGGCGTTCGCGGTCAAAAAGCCGTGGACTGGCGTCTGGTTGACGCGATCGCCAAGCCTGCCGTGTTCAAGGAAGCCGTCAAAGCCCGCGCCACCCAATTGGCCGCTGGCAGCATCCGCACCGCAGGCGCCAAAGGCGTGACCTTGACCCCGTTGAACCGCACCATCGCGGCCGATGCACTGACCTACACCAACGTCACTGTCGAAATTGACCGCGCCAAGCGCATCGCCACCTTCACCGTCAAGGCCCCTGCAACTGCACAGCCCACCGACATCGCGGGCATTGAAGCCGCAGGCGTGAACTGGTGGCCCCTGCAAATGGTGCGTGAACTCGACGACGCCATCCTGCACATGCGCACCAACGAACTGGACATCGGCACCTGGGTGCTCAAGACTTCGGGCGACGCGGATGCCGTGCTGGCCTCGGACGCGACCTTGTTGGCCCACAAAGACCACTGGTTGGTGCGCGAAACGATTGGCCACCTGCGCCGCACGCTGGCCCGCATGGACGTGTCCTCGCGCAGCCTGTTCGCCCTGATCGAAGAGGGGACATGTTTTGTCGGCACACTCGCTGAGTTGGCTTTCTGCGCCGACCGCGCTTACATGCTGGCTTTGCCTGACGATGCCGCCAAGGCCCCCAAGATCCAATTGAGCGAGATGAACTTCGGTTTCTTCCCCATGGTCAACGACCAGACCCGCCTGCAGCGCCGCTTCTACGAAGAAGTGCCCGCCATGGAAGCCGCACGCGGCGCCATTGGCCAAGCGCTCGACGCCGACGCCGCACTGGCCCTGGGCCTGGTCACCGCAGCGCCTGACGACATCGACTGGGCTGACGAGATCCGTTTGGCACTGGAAGAGCGTTCGTCCATGTCGCCTGACGCGCTGACCGGCCTGGAAGCCAACTTGCGTTTCGCCCAGAAGGAAAACATGGCCACCCGCATTTTTGGTCGCCTGACCGCCTGGCAAAACTGGATCTTCCAGCGCCCCAACGCCGTGGGCGAAAAGGGTGCCCTGAAGGTCTATGGCAAAGGCGAAAAAGTCCAGTTCGACATGAATCGCGTTTGATTTTTTGCGTTGTGCAGCGCGGTTCCCGGTGGTCCGCGCTGCAACCGAAATTTTCCCCCACCGTTGCTTTTTAATTTCTGGAGACTTTCATGTCCGGTATCAACTACAGCGAAAAAATTCCCAACAACGTCAACTTGAGCGAAGACCGCACGCTGCAGCGCGCGCTCGAGCAGTGGCAACCCAACTTCATCAACTGGTGGGACGACATGGGCCCTGAAGGCTCCACCGACATGGACGTGTACCTGCGAACCGCCGTGAGCGTGGACCCGCAAGGCTGGGCCCAGTTTGGCCACGTCAAGATGCGCGACTACCGTTGGGGCGTTTTCATGAACCCCGGCGAGCAAGACCGCAAGATCCATTTCGGTGACCACATCGGTGAAAAAGCCTGGCAAGACGTGCCTGGCGAGCACCGCGCCAACCTGCGCCGCATCATCGTGACGCAAGGCGACACCGAGCCTGCATCGGTCGAGCAGCAGCGCCACCTGGGCCTGACCGCGCCCAGCATGTACGACCTGCGCAACCTGTTCCAGATCAACGTCGAAGAAGGCCGCCACCTGTGGGCCATGGTGTACCTGTTGCACAAATACTTCGGCAAAGACGGTCGTGAAGAAGCCGACGCATTGCTCCAGCGCAACAGCGGCAACGAAGACAACCCCCGCATCTTGCAAGCGTTCAACGAGAAGACACCCGACTGGCTGTCGTTCTTCATGTTCACTTACTTCACCGACCGCGACGGCAAGTTCCAGTTGTGCGCTCTGGCAGAATCTGCATTCGACCCACTGGCTCGCACCACCAAGTTCATGCTGACCGAAGAAGCGCACCACATGTTTGTGGGTGAGTCTGGCGTGAGCCGCACCATCCAGCGCACCGTCGATGTGATGAACGAACTCAAAACCGACGACGTGGGCAAACTGCGCGCTGCCGGTGTGATCGATCTGCCGACCATCCAGCGTTACATCAACTTCCACTTCTCGGTGACCATCGACTTGTTCGGTGCCGACGAGTCGTCCAACGCCGCCACCTTCTACAGCTCCGGTCTGAAAGGCCGTTACGAAGAAGGCAAGCGTGGTGATGACCACATCCTCAAGGGCAACAGCTACAAGATCCTGTCGGTCGAAGACGGCAAGTTGATCGAAAAAGAAGTGCCGATGCTCAACGCTTTGAACGAAGTGCTGCGCGACGACTACATCACCGACTCCAAAGGCGGCATCGACCGTTGGAACCGCGTGATCGCCAAGGCGGGCATTCCTTTCACTTTGAAGGCACCGCACAAAGCGTTCCACCGCAACATCGGCTCTTTGTCCGGCTCCAAGATCACGCCCGATGGTCAGGTGGTGACCGACGAGCAGTGGATGGCGCAAGTGGGCGAGTGGTTGCCCACCAACGAAGACCGCGCTTATGTGGCCAGCCTGATGGGCCGTGTCGTCGAGCCAGGCAAGTTCGCCAACTGGATCGCGCCACCCGTCATGGGCATCAACCGTCAGCCCGTGGACTTTGATTACGTCCGCTTCAACTGATGCGTTGAGCTTTTGACCAGACTGCCGCCTCTTTGTGGGGCGGCAGTCGTCAAAGGCAGGGGCGGGTTCCTCATACTGGGGTACCAGAAATCGTCACCCGCCCCTGCCTTTGACGACTGCATGGTGTGCGCAAAGCACACCCAATGCCAGTAGACTGCAAGGTCTGCACAGGCGCTGAGCGACGGTATGGCTTGGGGCCGGGCGCCGATTTCTGGTACCCCAGTATGAGGCGCCCGGCCCCAAGCCATAGCGTTGCGGACCTCGCAAAACCCAAGAGAAAACGCTGAAGAGACACAAGAAAGCCAGACCATGAGCACAGACATCCTGATCAAACAGCACGTCATCGACCCCGAGATCTGCATCCGCTGCAACACCTGCGAAGCGATCTGCCCGGTGGGCGCGATCACACACGACTCGCTCAACTACGTGGTCAAGGCCGACATCTGCAACGGCTGTATGGACTGCATCTCGCCATGCCCCACAGGCTCGATTGACAACTGGCGCATGATGCCCAAGGCCAGGGCCTACAGCATCGAAGAACAACTCAAGTGGGACGAATTGCCTGCTGAGCTGAGCGCCGAAGAACTCGCTGCTGCAGGTGGAGGTGATGCTGCCGCCGCAGAACAAGAAGCACAAGCCGCAGTGCAGGCCGCCGCCTCTTCGGCATCGGCGGCCACAACCGCCGTCGCTTCTGGCTTCAACTCAGCGCAGTTCGGCGCGACCATTCCACCCTGGTCGGCGGCTCACGCCTACACCAACCTCTACGGCCCCAAGGCTGCCGACAAAACCATCACCGCGACGGTGACCGGCAACTTGCGCGTGACCGAAGTCGGCAAGGAATACGACACCCACCACATCGTGCTCGACTTTGGCAACTTGCCTTTCCCGGTGCTCGAAGGCCAGTCGATCGGCATCTTGCCGCCCGGTGAAGACGCCAAAGGCAAGCCGCACCATGCGCGCCAGTACTCGATTGCCAGCCCCCGCAACGGCGAGCGCCCAGGCCACAACAACCTGTCGCTCACCATCAAGCGCGTGCTCGAAGACCACGACGGCAAGCCTGTTCGCGGTGTCGGCTCCAACTACATGTGCGACCTGAATGTGGGCGACAAGGTGCAGGTGATCGGCCCGTTCGGTGCCAGTTTCCTGATGCCCAACCACCCCAAGAGCAATATCGTCATGATCTGCACGGGCACAGGTTCTGCCCCCATGCGCGCCATGACCGAATGGCGTCGCCGCCTGCGCGCCAGCGGCAAATTCGAGGGCGGCAAGCTGATGCTGTTCTTCGGTGCCCGCACCCCGGCGGAGCTGCCGTACTTTGGTCCGCTCAACAACCTGCCCAAGGATTTCATCGACATCGAATTCGCCTTCTCGCGTGAAGAAGGCAAGACCAAACGCTATGTGCAGGACGCCTTGCGTGACCGCGCCGCCGATGTGGCCGCCTTGCTCAAAGACGGCAACACCTGCTTTTACGTGTGTGGCCTGAAAAGCATGGAAGAGGGCGTGGTCATGGCGCTGCGCGACATCGCGCAAAACGCCGGACTGGATTGGGACAGCATCGGGGGTGCGCTCAAGAAAGAAGGCCGTTTGCACCTGGAAACTTATTGATTCAGCGTGTGCTGTGTCGGTGGTGACTGTTCTGTCGGAGCTGAAGCTCCGACCTACGGGAAGCTGCGATGATTGCTGTTGTAGGTCGGTGGCTTCAGCCCCGACATGGCGTGTTGATTCACGGCTGACATGAATTTCTCAAACGGATGTGACCACTTCGCATGCAAACCGATTCCCCTTCTGAAACCCGTATCGGATTGAATGCCTTGCGCGAGCAACTGAGAAAGCCCCGCTCGCAACTCAAGGGCCGACAAGCCACGGACGCCGCACTGGCGGAGGTTCGATCCCTCATTGGGACCGTGCCTGAAGACGGCCACCGCCGTGATCTGTTGATCGAGCACCTGCATGTGCTCAACGACCATTTCCATGGTCTGTTCGAGCGCCACATCGTGGCGCTGGCGGCCGAGATGCGGCTGTCGGTGGTGGAGGTCTTCGAGGTGGCTTCGTTCTACCACCACTTTGAAATTTTGAAAGACGATGCAGCCGCGCCGAGCATCACCGTGCGGGTGTGCGATAGCCTGAGCTGCAGCCTGGCAGGCAGCGACACGCTGCTGCGCCAGTTGCAACGTGATTTGACGGGCGATGTGCAGGTCGTCAACGTGCCTTGTCTGGGCCGCTGCGAACAGGCGCCTGCCGCGCAAGTGGGGCAGCAGGCTGTGGCGCATGCGACGGTTGAGGCCGTGACTGTGCGCGTGGCCCAAGATCAAACGAGCCCAAACCATCTGCCTGAAGCTGTTGGCCTGGAGGCCTACCAGCGAGAAGGTGGTTACCAGCTGGCCCTGCAAGTGGCCGCAGGTCTGAAAGACCACGAATCGGTCATTCAGGTGCTGGAGTCCTCGGGCTTGCGGGGCCTGGGCGGCGCGGGCTTCCCGGCAGGCCGCAAATGGCGCATCGTGCGCAGCCAGCCCGGCCCACGCCTGATGGCCGTGAACATCGACGAGGGCGAGCCCGGCACCTTCAAGGACCGGACCTGCCTGGAAGCCGATCCGCACCGTTTTCTGGAAGGTGTATTGATTGCCGCCAGCGTGGTGGGCTGCGAGGCGGTCTACATTTACCTGCGCGACGAGTACCACGAGGCCCGCGTGCTGCTCACGCAGGCGCTGGCCGATTTGCGTGCCAATCCGCCATGTGCTTTGCCGCACATTGAACTGCGTCGGGGTGCGGGGGCTTACATCTGCGGCGAAGAGTCCGCCATGATCGAGAGCATTGAGGGCAAGCGTGGCGAGCCGCGCCTGCGCCCGCCCTACATCGCCGAGGTGGGCCTGTTCGGTCGCCCGACCCTGGAGCACAACTTCGAGACCCTGTACTGGATTCGCGAGCTGCTGGAGCAGGGCGCTGACAGCTTTGCAGCGCACGGACGCCATGGCCGCAAGGGCCTGCGCCGTTTCAGCGTGAGCGGCCGCGTCAAGCAGCCGGGCGTCAAGCTCGCGCCCGCAGGCATCACGCTGCGCGAGCTGGTGGATGAATACTGCGGCGGCATGGCCGAAGGCCACACGCTCTACGCTTACCTGCCCGGCGGGGCCAGTGGCGGCATCTTGCCCGCGCGTCTGGCCGATGTGCCGCTGGACTTTGACACGCTGCAGCCGCACGGCTGCTTCATTGGCTCGGCCGCCGTGATGGTGCTCGGCCAACACGACAGCGCCCGCGAAGCAGCGCTGAACGTGATGCGTTTTTTTGCACACGAAAGCTGCGGCCAGTGCACGCCTTGCCGCGTGGGCACCGACAAGGCCGCCCAATTGATGACAGCGACGACCTGGGATGCCGACACCCTGCAAGACCTGGCGCAGGTCATGGGCGATGCGTCCATTTGCGGTCTGGGGCAGGCCGCGCCGAATCCGATCCGATGTGTGCTGGAGTACTTCCCGCACGAAGTGGGGGCAGCATGAGCACGGTTCAATTCACCCTCAACGGCCAATCGGTGGAAGCACCTGCCGGGAAAAGCATTTTCAACATCGCCAAGGATTTGGGCATCGCCATCCCGCACCTGTGCCACAAGGAGGGCCTGGTGCCCGACGGCAATTGCCGCGCTTGCGTGGTCGAGGTCGCTGGTGAGCGCACCCTGGCTCCGAGCTGCTGCCGCAGCGCCACGCCCGGCATGCAGGTGCGCACCGACAGCGAACGCGCTGTCAAAAGTCAGAAGATGGTGCTGGAGATGCTGCTGGCCGATCTGCCTGAGCAGGGTTACAAGTGGCTCGACGACCGGGTTGAAGCGCCGCATGGCGAGCTGAGCCAATGGGCCGAGCACCACGGTGTGCAGGTGCGCCCTGCATTGGCTGCGCTCCAGCGTGATGCGGTGCCCGCCGACCTGTCGCACCCGGCCATGGCCGTCAACTTGGACGCCTGCATCCAGTGCAACCGCTGCGAACGCGCTTGCCGTGACCTGCAGGTCAACGATGTCATAGGTCTGGCGCACCGGGGCGCGCACACGCAGGTGGTGTTTGATTTGGCCGACCCGATGGGTGTGAGCAGCTGCGTGGGTTGCGGCGAATGTGTGCAAGCCTGCCCCACGGGCGCGCTCATGCCCAAGAGCCACATCGGTCCGCAAAAGGTGGACCGCGAAGTCGATTCGGTCTGCCCGTTTTGCGGCGTGGGCTGTCTGGTCACCTACCAGGTGCGTGATGAAAAAGTCATCAGCGTCCAAGGCCGCGAAGGCCCCGCCAACGAAGGCCGCTTGTGCGTCAAGGGCCGCTTTGGCATGGACTACATCCACAGCCCGGACCGCATCACCCAGCCGCTGATCCGCAAAGCGGGCGTGGCCAAAGACGTGTCTTTGCTGGACGGCCACACCGACTGGCGCGAAGTCTTCCGCGAAGCGAGCTGGGAAGAGGCGCTTGATCTGGCGACGCAGCCGCTCAACGACTTGCGTCAACAACACGGCCCCAAGTCGCTCGCCGGTTTTGGCTCGGCCAAAGGCAGCAACGAAGAGGCCTATTTGTTCCAGAAGCTGGTGCGCACTGGCTTTGGCAGCAACAACGTGGACCACTGCACGCGCCTGTGCCACGCATCCAGCGTGGCGGCGCTGCTCGAAGGCGTGGGCTCGGGCGCAGTCAGCAACCCGGTGCGCGATGTCGAGCATTCGGACCTCATCATCGTGATCGGCTCCAACCCCACGGCCAACCACCCGGTGGCCGCCAGCTGGATGAAGAACGCGGCCCAGCGCGGCACCCGCATCGTGCTGGCCGACCCGCGCATCACCGACATCGGCCGCCACACCTGGCGCAATCTGCAGTTCAAGGCCGACACCGATGTGGCCTTGCTCAACGCCATGCTGCACGTCATCGTGCATGAGGGCTTGTGCAATGAAGCGTTCTTGAAGGAGCGTGCCGACAACGTGGCCGAACTCAAGGCCCATGTGCAGGACTACACGCCCGAAGCCATGAGCGCCATTTGCGGCATTCCGGCAGACACCATCCGCGAAGTGGCCCGGGCCTATGCCACGGCCAAAGCGGCCATGATTTTGTGGGGCATGGGCGTGAGCCAGCACGTGCACGGCACCGACAACGTGCGCTGCCTGATCGCGTTGGCCAGCATCACCGGCCAGATCGGCCGCCCCGGCACCGGGCTGCACCCGCTGCGCGGCCAGAACAACGTGCAAGGCGCGAGCGATGCGGGCCTGATCCCGATGATGTACCCCAACTACCAGCGGGTGAGCGACAAGTCGGCACACGACTGGTTTGAAAAGTTCTGGAATACCAAGCTGGACGACCAGCCCGGCTACACCGTGGTCGAGATCATGCACAAGGCGCTGGCGCCAGACAGCGACCCGCACAAGGTGCGCGGCATGTACATCATGGGCGAGAACCCGGCCATGAGCGACCCGGACCTGAACCATGCACGCCACGCGCTGGCCAGTTTGCAGCACTTGGTGGTGCAGGACATCTTCTTGACCGAAACCGCTTGGCTGGCCGATGTGGTGCTGCCCGCCAGCGCCTGGCCCGAGAAGACCGGCACCGTCAGCAACACCGACCGCACGGTGCAGATGGGCCGACAGGCTGTGTTGCCGCCTGGCCAGGCCAAACCCGACCTTTGGATCATCCAGCAGATCGCCGAGCGCATGGGCCTGAACTGGCGCTACGCAGGCGAGCACGAAGGCGTGGCCGAGGTTTATGAAGAAATGCGCCAGGCCATGGCCCCGGCCATTGGCGGCATTGACTGGGCGCGCCTGAACGCGGGTTCGGTCACCTATCCGTGCGTGAGCGCCGACGATCCGGGCCAGCCCATCGTGTTCCATGACCACTTTCCCACCGCCGACGGTCGCGTGCGGCTCATGACGGCCAGCCTGATTCCGGCCAACGAGCAGCCTGATGCCGAGTACCCGATGGTGTTGATCACTGGGCGGCAGCTGGAGCATTGGCACACCGGCAGCATGACGCGCCGTGCCACGGTGCTTGACGCGCTGGAGCCTGCGGCCACGGCTTCGATGTGCGGCCCTGATCTGCAGCGTTTGGGCTTGCAGGCCGGTCAACAAGTGCGCATTGCCTCGCGCCGTGGCGAAGTCCTGTTGCAGTTGCGCCAAGACGATGGCACACCACAAGGGGCCGTTTTCATCCCCTTTGCCTACCAGGAGGCTGCGGCCAACTTGCTGACCAATGCGGCACTGGACCCGTTTGGCAAGATCCCTGAATTCAAATACTGCGCGGTCAGGATCGAAGCAGCAGGTCGGGTCAACGCATAATCGGCGGCTGTTGTGAACCCCTGAGTCGGTGATTTGGCATCGACCAAGGGGTGCTGTCCGATTTGGCCAAGGAGGCCGCTTTGAATGTGAATGTGCAAACCATCTTCTGGATGGATGCGTTTTTGTACCTGATGCTGCACGCCGCCATCTGGTACGGCTTGGCCCGTTTCCGAAGCCCCAAGGTGGCTTTGTGGAGTGTGTCGGGCATTTTCAGTGCCTTGGGCCTGGCCGTGCTGGGCAGCCGTGGCTGGTTGAGCACCGATGTTGTGGTGGTGGCGGGTCAGTTCCTGATGGCTGCAGGCAACTGGGGCCGGCAATTGGCTTTGCGCTCGCTCAACGGCCCGGCATCGCGGTCCTGGTTGTGGGCCTCAGGCGGTGCGAACCTGGGTTTTTTGGCCCTCAGCTACAGCTTGCATTTTTCAGGTGTCCCTGAGCGCACCATTGTGTTGGTGTTTTATGCTTTTTACACCTTCAACTGCCTGGAGTACTTTTTTGCGGGCCAGCGCATAGCCCTGACGCACGACAAAAAAGGCGCAGACTCGGTGAAGTGGGCAGGACTGATTTTGTCCGTCACCCTGGGCATCAAAACCCTGGCTTTGCTGGCGGGTGTAGGCGCTACCGATTTGTATGAGAGCTCATGGGATCAAACGCTGGTTTTTGTGGGCCAGTTCACGGCCATGGTCATGCTGTGCGTGGGCTTCATGCAGATTTTCATTGATCAGGACCACCGCTCCCAGATGGGCGTGCGGGAAGCTCTGGCGCGTGAGCAGGAGCGCGCCAGCCTGGCGACGCAGCATTCTGCAGACCTTGGGGTGTTGCTGATTGAGCGCGATGAAATCATCAGGCAGTTGACGTTGTCCAACAAAAGCGCAGGCATGGGGGCCTTGGCGGCCAGTTTTGCGCATGAACTCAACCAGCCTTTGACGGCCATTTTGTTGCACGCCGAGTTGTTGCAAAACAAATTGGGCAGCGCCACCAGAACCCCTGCCACAGTGGATTTCCCCATGCTGAAACAAGTGGCCGAATGCATTGTGAGCGACACACAGCGCTCGGCCGACATCATTCGCAAGTTGCGCAATTTGTTTCGCATGGGCCATGGTGAATACAGCACGGTGCATCTGGACACTTTGGTCATGGATGTGGTCGACTTGGTCCGGGCCAAAATGCAGACCCACAACATATTGCTGACCACGTCGTTTGACGCCGACTTTCGCTTGAGCGGTGATGCGACCCAGCTGCAGCAGGTGGTCTTGAATTTGCTGAGCAACGCCATCGATGCCATGTTAGAGACACGCACCCGCTATCCGCACCTGAAAATCCGTGGCCATGTCGCCGACGCTTATCTGGTTCTGGAGATAGAGGACAACGGCAAGGGCATTCAGGCCGACGACCAGGAAGACATTTTCAGTTTGTTCAAGACCTCCAAATCGCAGGGCATGGGCGTCGGTTTGTGGTTAAGCCGGGCGATTGCCGAGGCGCATGGCGGTCAACTTGATTTCACATCCGAACCCGGCTGGGGTACGGTTTTTACATTGCGATTACCCTCGCTGGGTCCAAGCTCTTCCACCTGAACCATTCCACCATGTCTGTTCATGTCTTGTCACAAGTTGCGATCCTGATGCGCCGAGAGGCGGTTCAAGGCGCGATGGCCCGTTGGCAGTCGCACCGCTGGACGCTGGCCGATGTGGTCCCCCACGAGCCCGGTTTTGGCACCGAGCCCCGCTGTTTGCGCCACACCCCGGATGAAAGCTTGTGGATTTACCCCGACTGGCCGCTGGAGTTGTACACCGACGATGCCGAAGGGTATTGGTTGAACCAAACCGCGCCTGTGCCCAGTTTTTTTGTCATGTGGCGTATGCAAGAGCGCGTACAAGGGCAGGAGCCTGTGGCCGTGCCGCAAGCACTGAGTTTGAGTTATCACGATGCCGGCCGCTGGCTGGACGCTCAGGAAACTGTGGAAAACGTGCCCGCGCCTGCGGATGTGGTGGCGCACCTGCGTGCTTTTTCTGAAGCGTTTTATGTCCCCGAGGTCAAAAAACGCCAGCGCCCGCAAAGTTTCCAGGGGCTGACGGACCGTTTTGGTCAACCCGCATCGGTCAGCACTCAGGAAAAACGGCGGGGTCCAGGCGGTGGCGGTGGCAAAGACATGGCCGGAGGTTCCGCGTGACCGAGCCTTTTTTCAGCCGTTGGTCCAAGCGCAAGCAAGCCGTGGCCAAAGGTCTGCCCGCGGATGAATTGGCCCCCAGTGTTGACCCCGCACCAGCGCAGGCTGCCGCTGGTGCTGCGCCAGAGGCCGCCCCGCCCGAGGACAAGCCAGCCGAGTCTTTGCCCACACTGCAGGATGTGAAGGACTTGACGCCGTCGTCTGACTTTCAACCTTTCATGCGGCAGGGCGTCGCCCCGGATGTGCGCAATGCCGCGGTCAAAAAACTGTTTACCGACCCGCACTTCAATGTGATGGACGGCCTGGACATTTACATCGGCGACTACAACACCCCGGACCCTTTGCCTGCAGGCATGCTGCAGAAAATGGTGGGCGCGCAGCTGCTGAATTTGTTCCCCGAGTCGACACCATCGCCTGAAGAGGCACGCGAGACCGCAACCCGAGCGCTGCCGCCAGCTTCGGCACAGGAAAACCCTGAGCAAAGTCCTGACGCGGCTGAAGGCTCGCCACTTGTGGCACAGTCGCCGCCACCCCTAACGACATCTGCGCTGCAGGCCACATCGGCGCTGCAGGCACCCGAATCGACAGAACATGACGACCCTGATTTGCAACTGCAACCAAACCATGCCCCTGCAAGCCCAAGCTCTGGGCCAAGCACTGGGTGAAGACCTGACGCTGCACACCACCTTGTGCCGACGTGAAGCAGGGCAATTTCAAAAAGCCGTGAAAACCGGCGACACCGTGGTGGTGGCCTGCACGCAAGAAAAACGTCTGTTCAGCGAACTGGCTGAGCAAACCGAAGGCGCTGTGTCCCCGATCCGATTCGTCAACATCCGCGAAACCGGCGGATGGGGCCGCGAAGCCGAACACGCGACACCCAAAATGGCCGCGCTGCTCGCCGCTGCTCGCCTGCCCGAGCCCGAGCCGGTGGCCACCGTGACCTACAAAACAGAAGGCCGTGTGCTGATCATCGGGGCCATCGATGCCGCCGAACGTGCGGCCAGTTTCTTGTCGGATGCGATGCAGGTCACCGTGTTTGCCCAAGGCCCAGGCAACGCCGGGGGCAGCCAGGAGCGGCGTTTTCCGGTGTTGGCGGGCCGTTTGCAAAGCCTGAGTGGCTGGCTGGGCGCGTTTGACGTGTCGTGGGACGCCAGCAACCCGATTGACCTGGACCTGTGCACCCGCTGCAACGCCTGCGTGGCCGCCTGCCCCGAGCAGGCCATTGGCCTCGATTACCAGGTAGACCTGTCGCGCTGCACCTCGCACCGTGACTGCGTCAAAGTTTGCGAGGCGGCCGGTGCCATCGACTTCACCCGCGATGCCCGCCCCCAAACCGAGCGCTTCGATGTGGTGCTCGATTTGCGCGGCGACAAAGCCTCGCCCACGTTCACATCGCACGCTTTGCCGCAGGGCTACTTCCGCTGGGACGGGCAAGACCTGCAAACCTTGCTGAAAGTGCGCGAGCTGGTGGGTGAGTTTGAAAAGCCCCGCTTTTTTGCCTACAAACAAAAACTCTGCGCCCACAGCCGCAACGAACAAGTCGGCTGCAGCGCCTGCATTGACATTTGCTCGGCCGAAGCCGTGCGCTCCGACAAAAGCCGTCAGCAAATCGTGGTCAACCCCAACCTGTGTGTGGGCTGCGGGGCCTGCACCACGGCTTGCCCGACCGGCGCACTGACCTACGCCTACCCGCGCCCGGCAGAGCAGGGAGCCAAAATCCGCACGCTGCTGTCGGCCTACCAGGCCGCAGGCGGGCGCGATGCCGCGCTGCTGCTGCACAGTCAGGACAAAGGCCAGGCCCTGATCGACGAGTTGGGCCGGGGTGCGCAGCTGGGCGTCATGCAGGGCGTGCCCGCCCGGGTCATGCCCGTTGCCTTGTGGCACACGGCCAGCGTGGGCATGGAGCTGTGGCTCTCAGCCGTGGCCTATGGTGCACGCCAGGTCATGGTGCTGCTCACCACCGAAGAGGCGCCGCAATACCGCGCAGCGCTCATGGAACAAATGGCCGTGGCCCAAAGCCTGCTCAATGGCCTGGGTTACACCGGTGTGCATTTCCAGTTGATCGAGGCGAAAACCCCGTCATCGTTGGACGCCGACTTGCAGCGCCTGACCGCCCGCAGCCTGAAAGCTTCGACTTTGCCCACAGGGCCTGCCGTGGCCGCCCGCCATGCCGTGCAAGCCGAAAAACGCAGCAACCTGGAGCTGGTCATTGACCACCTGATGGCCCAGTCGCCCGTGATGGCGCAGGACGAAAGCACCCGCCCCAAAGCACTCGCCTTGCCCGCTGCCGGGTCGCCCTTGGGCACCATCGTGGTCGATGGCAGCAAATGCACGCTGTGCATGAGCTGCGTGGGGGCCTGCCCCTCGTCGGCGCTGCAAGACAACCCATTGCAGCCCGAAATCCGCTTGGTGGAAAAAAACTGTGTGCAGTGCGGCTTGTGCGCCAAGACCTGCCCCGAAAACGCCATCACGCTGCAGCCTCGCCTGTCGCTCTTGGCCGAACGCCAGCAGCCGCGCGTGCTGCACGGCAGCCCGCCTTATGCCTGCATCCGTTGCAGCAAACCCTTTGGCACACTCAAAGGCATCGAAACCATGCTGGGCCGTCTGGCGGGCCACAGCATGTTCCAGGGGGCTGCCCTTGAACGCCTCAAGATGTGCGGCGACTGCCGCGTGGTGGACATGTTCACCGATGAAAACCAGGTGCGCATCGCTGGTGCCAACCCTTCCAAACCGCAATAAGCCATGAGCCAAGACCTGAACCTGTCCGCCAGCAGCCACGCGCTGGACGAAGAAACCGCACGCGCCGAAGTTTACGGCTTGCTTTCACAGCTGTACTACCAGGCTCCGGGCGATGAATTGCTGGGCCAGTTGCAAGTGGCGGTGACCGAAGCCCCCGATGCCGGCGGCTTTCTGGAAGAGCCCTGGCGCGAACTGGTGGCTTGCGCCCGAAGCCTGAGCCAGGCCCAAATCGCAGCCGAATACAACGGTTTGTTTGGCGGTGTGGGCAAACCCGAGGTCTACCTTTTCGGATCTCATTACCTGAGTGGTTTTTTGAACGAAAAATCGCTCGTGCGCTTGCGCGACGACTTGGCCGAACTCGGCTTGGCCCGCAGCGAGACCATGTCTGAAACCGAAGACCATGTGGCTTATGTCTGTGAGGTCATGCGTTTTCTGATTGCGGGCGACGATGTGGCGGTCTCCAACCTGACCCGCCAGCAGGCCTTTTTTGCCCAGCATGTCCAATCCTGGCTGCCGACCCTGTGCCAGACGCTCCAGAGCCACCCCCGTGCCGTTTTCTACGCCAGGCTGGCGGCTTTTACCGAAGCCTTCATCAGCGTGGAGTCGCAGGGCTTCGATCTGGTGGCTTGATTGAAAATTTTTGTGTGCGGATTTGAAAAAATTGAGGGCAGGCTTGCGGGTTTCTACTGAGAGTCATCAAGGAGGTGACTTGCATAATGGTTGACCAAGCGGTAATTTTTTACGCTTGCAAGTTCAACAACGATTGGAGATCAACTTGACAGAATCCAAAACCCCACGTCGCCGCAACCTTCTCAAGGGTGCAGCCGTTGCCGCTGGTGCCATTTCAGCACCCATGATCGCCAAGGCCCAAACCGGCCCGATCTCCATGCGCTGGCAGAGCACTTGGCCTGCCAAGGACATCTTCCATGAGTACGCCTTGGACTACGCCAAGAAGGTCAACGACATGACCGGTGGCGATCTGAAGATCGAAGTGTTGCCTGCTGGCGCTGTGGTGCCTGCATTTGGTTTGCTCGAAGCCGTGTCCAAAGGCACTTTGGACGGTGGCCACGGCGTGTTGGGCTACCACTACGGCAAGCAAAACGCTTTGGCCCTCTGGAGCTCCGGCCCAGCTTTTGGCATGGATGCCAACATGATCCTGGCCTGGCACAAGTACGGCGGCGGCACTGAGCTGCTGGCCAAGTTGTACGCCTCCATTGGCGGCAATGTGCAGTCTTTCTTGTACGGCCCCATGGCCACTCAGCCCTTCGGCTGGTTCAAGAAGCCGATCACCAAGACGGCTGACCTGAAAGGCCTGAAGTTCCGCACCAACGGTCTGGCGATTGACCTGTTCACCGCCATGGGCGCTGCCGTGAACGCCTTGCCAGGCGGCGAGATTGTGCCTGCGATGGACCGTGGTCTGCTCGACGGTGCCGAGTTCAACAACGCCACGTCTGACCGTATCTTGGGCTTCCCCGATGTCTCCAAAGTCTGCATGCTGCAAAGCTACCACCAGGCTTCGGAAACCTTCGAGATCATGTTCAACAAGACCAAGTACGATGCGCTGCCTGCCAAGTTGAAGTCGGTGATTGCCATTGCCACAGAAGCTGCTTCGGCCGACATGTCCTGGAAAGCCATTGACCGTTATTCCAAGGACTACATCGAATTGCAAACCAAAGACAAGGTCAAGTTCTTCAAGACGCCCGATGCGATCTTGCAAGAGCAGCTCAAGGTCTGGTCTGAAATCCTGGAGAAGAAGTCTGCCGAAAACCCCATTTTCAAAGAAGTGGTGGCTTCCCAGAAAGCTTTCGCAGCCCGTGCTGTGAAGTGGGACCAGGACACCAACATCAGCCGTCGCATGGCTGTGAATCACTTCTTCGGTGCTAAAAAAGGCTAATCACCTTTTTACGCTTTCCCCATCAGCCATCTGGGCAACTCCAGATGGCTGATTCATTTATGTGGTTCCTTTATGCAAAATCTGTTGCTCTTTATTGACAAAGTCAGCACCTGGATTGGCCAGTTTTTCTCCTGGTTGATCGTGGCTTTGACCTTCATGATTTCATGGGAGGTGTTCTCCCGTTATGTGCTGGACAGTCCCCACGCTTGGGCCTTTGACGTCATGAGCATGATGTACGGATCGCTCTTCATGATGGCCGGTGCTTACACCTTATCCAAAAACGGCCATGTGCGCGGCGATGTGCTGTATGGTTTTTTCCCGCCCCGCCTGCAGGCCTGGTTGGACCTCATTCTTTACATCCTGTTTTTCATTCCGGGTGTCGTGGCTTTGGCCTATGCTGGTTACGGTTTTGCCGCCGAGTCGTGGGCCATCCACGAGCACTCCAACATCACGGCCGACGGCCCGCCCGTTTACCCCTTCAAGACCATCTTGCCCATCGCAGGTGCCTTCTTGCTGGCCCAAGGTCTGGTTGAAATCGTGCGTTGCATTGTCTGCATCAAGCAAGGCGAATGGCCCAAGCGTGGCGATGACGTGGACGAAGTTGACGTCGAAAAACTCAAGGAAATGGTCAACGTGAAAGACGAAGACATCGCCAAACTCGATGCGCTGGTGACGGCTGGCAAGGGAACTCACAAATGAAAAAAGAAGTCTGGTTTGGCCTGTCGATCATGGCCATGGTCGTGTTGGCGGCCTTTATTTTGTTGCCTGCGCCCGCTGAGATGACCAACGGTCATCTGGGCCTTTTGATGTTGGCGCTGGTGGTGGTGGCGATCATGTTGGGCTTCCCTACAGCGTTCACCTTGATGGGCATGGGCATGATCTTCGCGTGGATCGCCTACAAAAGTCAAAACCCCGATTTGGCGGTTCAACAAACCCTGGACCTGATGGTTCAGCGCGCATATTCGGTCATGTCCAACGACGTGCTGATTTCGATCCCCTTGTTCGTGTTCATGGGCTACCTCATTGAGCGCGCCAACCTGATCGAAAAATTGTTCAAGAGCATGCACCTGGCCATGGCCCGTGTGCCGGGTTCTCTGGCCGTGGCCACCATCGTGACCTGCGCCATTTTTGCCACAGCCACCGGCATCGTCGGAGCAGTGGTCACGCTCATGGGCTTGCTGGCGCTGCCCGCCATGCTGCGTGCAGGTTACAGTGTGCAGTTGTCGGCCGGTGCCATCACGGCTGGTGGCTGCTTGGGTATTTTGATTCCACCCTCGGTCATGTTGATCGTTTACGGTGCGACAGCGGGCGTGTCGGTGGTCAAGCTGTATGCCGGTGCATTTTTCCCGGGCATCATGTTGGCCACTTTGTATGTCCTGTACGTGGTCATCATTGCCAAAATCAAGCCCAGCATGGCTCCGCCCATGTCGGCTGAAGATCGCATCGTACCCTTGCCCGCTTTTGCACAAGTCGTGTCCAAGGATGTGAGCAATACCGTGTTGCCGGGGTTGATCGGTGCCATCAAGGGCAAGCGCAATGCGGCCGTGCCCATGCGCGAATTACTCAGCCATTTGGGCATTGCCTTGCTGCCGCTTTTGGCCGTCGCAGCGATCATGGGCACCATTTACTTCAAGGTCACAGCGCCTCTGCCCGTCGAGACGGTCGAAGGTGTGGTGGCCATGGGTGGTGAGTTGTCTGAGACTTCAGACGATCAAGAAGCTGAAAGTGTCAGCGGTTTGTCTGAACCTGAGGCCGATGGTCTGCAAACGCCGCCGGGTACGGCCGAAGTCGCCAAGGCCGAAGCGGCACCTGCTGCAGAACCCACCAAAGAACCTGCACCGGCGGCAGCGGTCAGTGCTGCGGCTGAAACACCAGCGGCCCAAGCCGAACGCCAGCCAGCGCCCATGTCCTTCTGGATTGGTCTGGCCAGCTGTGCGGTGGCACTGGCCATCTTCTACGCCTACTTCAGCTTTGTGCGCCTTGAGATATTCAAGATGCTGCTGGGTTCGTTCTTCCCTCTGGCCATCATGATTTTGGCGGTGCTGGGCACCATCGTGTTTGGTTTGGCCACACCGACCGAAGCGGCGGCCATGGGTTCGTTGGGCGGCTTGTTGCTGGCTGCGGCTTACCGCCGCTTGAACTATGTGGTGCTGCGCGAATCGGTTTACTTGACGGCCAAAACCAGCGCCATGGTGTGTTGGTTGTTTGTGGGCTCCAGCATCTTCTCGGCTGCGTTTGCGCTGTTGGGCGGCCAAGAGATCATCAACACTTGGGTGCTGGGCATGGACCTGACGCCTGTGCAGTTCATGATCCTGGCGCAAGTGGTGATTTTCTTGCTGGGCTGGCCGCTGGAGTGGACCGAAATCATCGTGATTTTTATGCCGATCTTCATCCCCTTGCTGCCCCACTTCGGCATCGACCCGCTGTTCTTCGGCTTGTTGGTGGCTTTGAACCTGCAGACCGCATTCCTGAGCCCACCCGTGGCCATGGCAGCGTTCTACCTGAAAGGTGTGAGCCCACCGCATGTCACGCTGAACCAGATCTTTGCAGGCATGCTGCCTTTCATGGCAATCCAGGTTTTTGCGATCGTGCTGCTCTACATCTTCCCGGCCATCGGCATGTGGTTGCCTGAAGTTCTTTACAAATAAAAAGAATACCGTACGCCCGCGCACACAAAACTCATGTGGTTTGTGTGTGTGGGCATTTTTTTGCCCTTTGTTGTTCGCTGTCACCCGTTTGACGAAAATGAATTTGAACTAAGGGTTTTTACATGGAAAGTCGGCTAGGCAGACAGTAAGATCACCTATGCAATTCTTTGCCTAAGTCTGATGTTCTGCTGAGCCATCACCTTGTCCCTTTTTCCAGGAGTCTTTGATGTCTTCCAAAACTTCCTCTCTTTCGCGTCGCAGTCTGTTTTCCGGGGTGGCCACGGTGGGTGCTGTGGCTGCAGCCACAGCCGTTTTGCCCGGCGTGGTCAAGCAAGCCGCGCCTGTTGCGCCTGCCTTGCCCAAACCCACGCGTGGCGGCGGTTACACCCTGAGCGAGCACGTTCAGCAGTACTACAAGACCACCCGCGTCTGATTTTTCGTCTCTCTTTCCTGTTCATCCCCAACTGGAGCCCTCCATGTTGCTGACCAAAAAAACCTCTGGCACGCCCGGTGCCTCTTCGTCCTCCTTCGTCCACAGCTTGCGCCGTGGTTTGTCGCAGGCCTTGCCCACACTGGATCGCCGCAGCTTTTTGCGTCGCTCGGGCCTGGGCGTGGGCGTGGGGCTGGCCGCTTCGCAGCTGAGCCTGGTCCAGAAAGCCCAAGCTGCCACCGGCGCATCCATCCTGGGTGCAGGCAAAGTCGAAGTCAAACGCACCATCTGCACCCACTGCTCTGTGGGTTGCGCGGTCGATGCGGTGGTGGAAAACGGCGTTTGGGTGCGCCAGGAAGCCGTGTTCGATTCGCCCATCAACCTGGGCGCCCACTGCGCCAAGGGTGCGGCCCTGCGTGAGCACGGCCATGGCGAATACCGCCTGCGCTACCCCATGAAGTTGGTCAACGGCAAATACGAGCGCATCAGCTGGGACACCGCCCTGACCGAGATCAGCGCCAAGATGCTGGAGCTGCGCAAGGCCAGCGGCCCTGACAGCGTTTACTTCATTGGTTCGTCCAAGCACAACAACGAACAAGCCTATTTGCTGCGCAAGTTCGTCAGCTTCTGGGGCACCAACAACTGCGATCACCAGGCCCGCATTTGCCACTCCACCACGGTGGCCGGTGTGGCCAACACCTGGGGTTATGGTGCCATGACCAACTCGTACAACGACATGCAAAACAGCAAGGTCGCTTTGTACATCGGCTCTAACGCGGCCGAAGCCCACCCCGTGTCGATGCTGCACATGCTGCACGCCAAGGAAAACGGCTGCAAGATGATCGTGGTCGACCCACGCTTCACCCGCACTGCGGCCAAGGCCGACGAGTACGTGCGCATCCGTTCGGGCACCGACATTCCTTTCCTGTTCGGTGTGCTGTACCACATCTTCAAGAACGGTTGGGAAGACAAAAAATACATCAACGACCGCGTGTACGGCATGGACGCGATCAAGACCGAAGTGCTGGCCAAGTGGACCCCTGACAAGGTGGAAGAGGCCTGTGGCGTGAAGGAAGACCAAGTCTTCAAGATCGCCAAGATGCTGCACGAGAACAACCCCGGCACCATCGTCTGGTGCATGGGCCAGACCCAGCACACCATTGGCAACGCCATCGTGCGTGCATCCTGCATCTTGCAATTGGCCTTGGGCAACGTGGGCAAGACCGGCGGCGGCACCAACATTTTCCGTGGTCACGACAACGTGCAAGGCGCGACCGACGTCGGCCCCAACCCTGATTCGCTGCCCGGTTACTACGGTTTGGCTGAAGGCTCGTGGAAGCACTTTGCCAGCACCTGGGGTGTGGACTTCGAGTGGATCAAGAAGCAGTTCGCATCGCCGGCCATGATGGGCAAGAACGGCATCACCGTGTCCCGCTGGATCGACGGCGTGCTCGAGAACAACGAGCTGATCGACCAAGACAGCAACCTGCGCGGCGTGTTCTATTGGGGCCACGCGCCCAACTCGCAAACGCGTGGTCTGGACATGAAGCGCGCCATGGACAAGCTCGACTTGTTGGTGGTGGTCGATCCCTACCCATCGGCCACAGCCGCCATGGCCGCCATGCCCGGCAAAGCCGAAGACCTGAACCCCAACCGCGCCGTGTACCTGTTGCCCGCTGCGACCCAGTTCGAGACCAGCGGATCGTGCACCGCCTCCAACCGCTCGCTGCAGTGGCGCGAGAAGGTCATCGACCCGCTGTGGGAGAGCCGCTCTGACCACATGATCATGCACCAGCTGGCCGAGAAACTGGGCTTTGCCAAAGAGCTGTCCAAGAACTACAAGATGCAAAAGGTCAAGGGCATGGACGAGCCCGTGCCCGAAGACATCCTGCGTGAGATCAACAAGTGCGTCTGGACCATCGGCTACACCGGCCAAAGCCCTGAGCGCCTGAAGGCTCACATGAAGAACATGAATGTGTTCGATGTGAAGACCTTGAAGGCCAAAGGCGGCAAGGACAAGGAAACCGGCTACGACTTTACCGGTGACTATTTCGGTCTGCCCTGGCCTTGTTACGGCACGCCCGAACTCAAGCATCCCGGCTCGGCCAATTTGTACGACACCTCCAAGCACGTCATGGATGGCGGCGGTAACTTCCGCGCCAACTTTGGTGTGGAGCGCGAAGGCAAGAGCCTGCTGGCCGAAGATGGCTCGCACTCCATGGGCGCGGACATCACCACCGGCTACCCCGAACTTGACCACATCCTGCTCAAGAAACTGGGCTGGTGGGACGAGCTGACCGAGGCTGAAAAAGCCAAGGCCGAAGGCAAGAACTGGAAGACCGATTCATCGGGCGGCATGATCCGCGTGTTCATGAAAGAGCACGGCTGCCATCCCTTTGGCAACGCCAAAGCCCGCGCCGTGGTCTGGAACTTCCCTGATCCGATTCCTCAACACCGCGAGCCTTTGTACGGCACCCGCCCGGACATGATGGCCAAGTACCCCACACACGACGACAAGAAGGCTTTCTGGCGTCTGCCCACCCTGTACAAAACCGTGCAGGACAAGAACATCGCCGACAAGATGCACGAGAAGTTCCCGCTTATCCTCACCTCCGGCCGTTTGGTCGAGTACGAAGGTGGCGGCGAAGAAACCCGATCCAACCCCTGGTTGGCCGAGTTGCAGCAAGAAGCCTATGTCGAGATCAACCCCAAGACGGCGGCTGATCGCGGCATTCGCAACGGCGACCGCGTCTGGTTGTTGGGTGCCACGGGTGCTCGCCTGAATGTGCAGGCCTTGGTGACCGAGCGGGTGGACACCGGCACGGTCTGGATGCCTTTCCACTTCTCGGGCCGTTGGCAAGGTGCCGACATGCTGGCGCATTACCCCAAAGGTGCAGCGCCCATCGTGCGCGGCGAGGCGGTCAACACCGCCACCACCTACGGTTATGACAGCGTCACCATGATGCAAGAGACCAAGACCACCATCTGCAACATCGAAAAAGCCTAAGCGCCCCAGGAGAACACGATGGCACGAATGAAATTCATCTGCGATGCAGAGCGTTGCATCGAATGCAACGGTTGCGTCACCGCTTGCAAAAACGAACACGAAGTTCCATGGGGCGTGAACCGCCGCCGTGTGGTCACCCTGAACGATGGCGTTCCCGGTGAAAAGTCGATCTCGGTCGCCTGCATGCATTGCTCGGATGCACCGTGCATGGCGGTTTGCCCGGTCAATTGCTTCTACAAAACCGAAGAAGGCGTGGTGCTGCACGACAAGGACATCTGCATTGGCTGCGGCTACTGCTCTTATGCCTGTCCGTTCGGTGCGCCACAGTTCTCATCCAGCGGCACCTTCGGTGTGCGCGGCAAGATGGACAAGTGCACCTTCTGCGCCGGCGGCCCCGAAGAGCACGGCAGCCAAGCCGAGTTCGAGAAATACGGTCGCAACCGCTTGGCTGAAGGCAAGCTGCCTGCTTGCGCCGAGATGTGCTCGACCAAGGCGCTGCTGGCCGGTGACGGCGATGTCATCACCGACATCCTGCGCGGTCGGGTGATCAGCCGGGGCAAGGGCGCCGAAGTCTGGGGCTGGGGCACCGCCTACGGCAACCAAGCCAAACAAGGAGCCTGAACATGAAAACAGCCTTCCTCATTTGCAGCGTCGTTTTGTTGACGGCTTGCGGCGAAAAGCCGCAAGAGGTCAAGGGCGTGCGCACCGACAAGCCTGCCTACAGCGGCACGGGCGTGGCCCCTTTCACTGAAGCTGGCTGGAAAGCCGGTGACAAAGATGGGTGGGCCAACCACCTCAAGGCCCGTGCCACTTACGGCATGAACGACCACGTTCGCGCACCCAAGTGAGCGCCAAGGAGAAGTTCATGCGTCGCTTCTTACTGACCATCGGGCTGGCTGTGGCCGCGTGGGGCGTTGCTGCCCAGACGCAGGCCCCTGCCGCAGCACCCGCACCAACAACGGCCTCGGCTGACAACAGCCTGGGCGTGAAAAGCGCCAACGTTTTCCAGATCGCACCGGGTGCCGATGCCGATCCGAAGTACAAAGACCAGACCAACGCCGAGCGTGCTCAGGTCCAGCCCGGCAACAACGCGCCCATGTGGCGTGCGGTGGGGCAAGGCGTGACCGGATACACCAGCCTGCCCAAAAGCCAGGCCCCCGAGGCGGGCAACCTGATCCAGCCCTTTGTGCAATATCCCGGCTCGCGCTTGGCTTCGGCCGGTGAATCCTGGCGTCAGGTGCGCAACAACATCATCATCCCTTATGGCGCGGCCTTGTTGCTGATTGCCGTGGGTGCAATGGCGCTGTTCTACATGGGCAAGGGCACCATCGAGTTGCACGGTGAAGAAACTGGTCGCAAGATCGAACGCTTCACCCCCTTCGAGCGATCGGCACACTGGGCCAACGCCATTGCTTTTGTGACCTTGGCCATCTCCGGCATCGTCATGGCTTATGGCAAGTTTTTCTTGTTGCCCATCATTGGCAGCACGCTGTTTGGCTGGCTGACCTATGCGCTGAAAAACCTGCACAACTTTGCCGGACCTCTGTTCGCTGTGTCGTTGATCGTGGTGTTCGTCACCTTCCTCAAAGACAACATGCCCAGCAAGGACGATTGGGTCTGGCTGCTCAAGGGCGGTGGTTTGTTCTCGGGTGCCGAAGTGCCTTCGCACCGCTTCAATGCCGGTGAGAAAGTGGTGTTCTGGGGCGGCGTGCTGTTTCTGGGTGCCATCGTGGTCGCATCCGGGCTCGTACTGGACATGCTGATCCCCGGTCTGATTTATGAGCGCAGCACCATGCAGATCGCCAACATGATTCACGGTGTCGCCACCTTGTTCATGATGGCCATGTTCATCGGTCACATCTACATGGGCACCATCGGCATGCGCGGCGCTTACAAGGCCATGCGTGAAGGCTACGTGGACGAGACCTGGGCCAAAGAGCACCACGAACTCTGGTACGACGACATCAAGGCAGGCAAGATCCCGGCGCAGCGCTCCACGCCTGTTGCCGCCTCTGCACCTGCTGCATCTACGGCTTCGGTTTGAGCCAGGAGAACACCATGAAAAAATACCTGCTTGTCATGTCTGCACTGGCCATCAGCTTTGGTGCAATGGCCAAACTGCCCGCGCCGAGCGAAGAAGCCAAGGCCAAAGCGGCCGAAGCGGCTGCCAAAACCGCGCACGGCAACAAAGTCGCCGACTTCCAGCTGTGCAAGTCACGTGAAAAAGTGGCGGCGCACTATTACAAAACCAATGGCAAAGGCAAGGCCTCACCCACGGCCACACCAGCTTGTGTGGACCCTGGCGCTTACAAGCCTGCCGAGACCGCTGCGGCTGCACCGACTGCTGCGCCAGCGGGTGCCAAGCCGGCTGCTGCACCTGCCAAAAAAGGCTGATCCTTTTTGAAGCGTCATTGCAAAATCCCCCGTCGGCAACGGCGGGGGATTTTTACGTTAGGCTCAAGCCATGTCTGTTGTACTGAACGCCCCCGAAACGCCATCGCTGCCCAAGCCCCACATCACCCGAGCGCGTGCGCCCCTCACGCGCAGCGTGTCGGTGCGCAATGAATTAGGCGAAACTTCCGAGACGCAAATACCGGCTGAGCGCGCGCTCACCATTTACCTGGACAAAAAAGAGCTGGTGACCTTGATGACCCTGGGCGCCGAGCCCGAGTGGTTGGTGCTGGGCTTCTTGCGCAACCAGCGTCTGATTGACTCGGTGGACCAGATCGAATCCATCACCGTGGACTGGACGATCGGCGAAGGCGAGGTGGGCGAGCCCGGTGTGGCTGCCGTGAAAACACGCGCCAATGCTCAAGTGGTGATCGAGCGCAGCGCCGAGCGCGTGGTGACCACCGGTTGCGGCCAGGGCAGTGTGTTTGGTGATTTGATGGCCCACATCGACGAGATCGTGTTGCCGCCTGCACGGATCACTCAGGGCCAGCTCTACGGCTTGGTCAATGCCATCCGCTTGCAGGAAACCACCTACAAATCGTCGGGTTCGGTGCACGGTTGTGCGCTGTTTCAGGGTGAGCAAATGCTCATGTTCGTTGAAGACGTGGGCCGCCACAACGCGGTAGACACCATCGCCGGCTGGATGTGGATGCACGACATCAGCGGGCAAGACAAGGTGTTCTATACCACCGGCCGCTTGACCAGCGAGATGGTCATCAAGTCCGCCCAAATGGGCGTGCCCGTGGTCGTCTCCCGCAGTGGAATCACACAAATGGGGCTGGACGTGGCCAAGCGCCTGGACCTGTGCGCCATTGGGCGTGCGACCAACAAGCGCTTCTTGTGCTTCAGCGCCCCTGAACGCCTGCTTTGGCAGCCCGAGCTGGTGGCACCCATCACTTGATCGTCCATGGGCGAGCCTTGCTCAAGGGGTAAATCCTGAGCGCAAGGCCGATATCGCCGTGGCATGACTTTGCAGGAGCCCACCCTGTGGGCGATGGGCGTGGAACACGCCCTCAACGTCGCCATGCACGCCATCGCACAAAACTTGGGTGCCCGCACAAGGGCTCCAAGCCGATCAGCCGTTGATGAACTTCGGTGCGCGTTTGTTGAGGAACGCGTCCATGCCTTCTTTCTGATCGGCGGTGGCAAACAAGCCGTGGAAGATGCGGCGCTCGAACATCACGCCGTCGGACAAGCCACTTTCAAAGGCGCGGTTCACGCTTTCCTTGGCGGCCATGGTGGCCAATTGGCCATAACCGCAAATCATCAGGGCCGCGCCCAGGGCTTCGTCCATCAGTTTGTCCAGGGGCACCACGCGGCTGACCAGGCCGCCACGTTCGGCCTCGGCCGCGTCCATCATGCGGCCCGTCAGCACCAGGTCCATGGCCTTGGATTTGCCCATGGCGCGCGGCAGCCGCTGCGTGCCGCCAGCGCCGGGGATGATGCCGATCTTGATTTCGGGCTGGCCAAACTTGGCGTTGTCAGCGGCGATGATGAAGTCACACATCATGGCCAGCTCGCAGCCACCCCCCAGGGCAAAACCGGCCACCGCTGCGATGACAGGCTTGCGGATGCTGCGGATGGTTTCCCAGTTGCGGGTGATGAAGTCTTGTTTGTAGACCTCGTTGAAGTTGTACTTGGCCATGGCGGCGATGTCGGCGCCTGCGGCAAAAGCTTTTTCGCTGCCGGTGATGACCATGCAGCCAATCGCTTCGTCGGCGTCAAAGGCCTTGAGGGCAGCACCCAGTTCGTCCATCAGTGGGCCGTTCAAGGCGTTCAGCGCCTTGGGGCGGTTCAGGGTGATGATGCCGACTTTGCCGCCTTCGACGCGGACTTCAATGTTTTCGTAGCTCAAGACGCTCTCCATCCATCAGGGTTGAATATCGCTTTCCACTATACCCGGCACAGCTGCCGCCAGCCTGTCAAAAATGGCTCAGGCCGCAGGCGCTTCAAAAGTGCAACATAGGGAAAACATTAACCAACCGATCGGTCGGTTAATGGTAAATTCGAAGATTCAGGAGATCCACATGACCGAATCCGCCGTTCCATCGGTGTTGTACGAAGTGCGAGGCGCTGTGGCGCTGGTCACCCTCAACCGCCCTCAGGCCCTCAACAGTTTCACCCGTGAAATGCACAGCCGTTTGTGGACCGCATTCGACCAGGCCGAAGCCAATCCCGACGTTCGCGCTTTGGTGTTGACCGGCGCAGGCCGCGGCTTTTGCGCAGGTCTCGATTTGTCCGAACTCGATTTCACCCCTGGCCCTGGCTTGCTGGAACGCGCCGACCCTGGCCCGGTGATCAACGACGCTTTCAACCCCACCACACGCCGCCTGCAGTCGCTGCGCATGCCGGTCATTTGCGCGGTCAACGGCGTGGCCGCTGGCGCAGGCGCCTCGGTGGCCATGGCCTGCGACATCGCCATCGCCGCGCCCACGGCCAGTTTTGTGCAGGCCTTCAGCAAGATTGGCTTGATCCCCGATGCGGGTGGCAGCTGGCTGCTCGTGGAGCGCTTGGGCCTGCCCCGCGCCATGGCCTTGGCCATGACCGGCGACAAGCTGAGCGCCGACAAGGCCAAGGAGTGGGGCCTGATCTGGGATGTGGCCGAGGATTGCGTGGCCGCTGCGTTGGCGCTGGCCGGCAAGCTGGCCGTGATGCCCACCAAGGCGCTGGTCGCCACGCGCCACCTGCTGCGTGACGCGAGTACCCGCTCGCTGGACGCGCACCTGAATGTGGAGCGCGACACGCAATCGGCGCTGGGCAAAACGCACGACTACATGGAAGGCGTGAACGCCTTTCTGCAAAAGCGTGCACCGCTCTTTACTGGCGAATGATCAAAGGCGAATGATGAGCGATCCGAAAACCATCGCCCGCCAAGTGGGCGAAACCATGTTCGCCGTGGATGTGGCCTCCAAAGACACCATGGGTATGGAACTGCTGGTTTGCGAGCCGGGCCGTGCCGTGATGCGCATGACCGTGAAAGCGCTGCACCTGAACGGTCACCAGATTTGCCACGGCGGCTTCATCTTCACGCTGGCCGACTCGACCTTTGCCTTTGCCTGCAACAGCTACAACAAGAACGCTGTGGCGGCCGGTTGCAGCATCGAATTTTTGAAGCCCGGCAAGCTGGGCGATGTGCTGACCTGTGAAGGCCTTGAGCAAACGCTCAGCGGCCGCCACGGCATTTACGACATGAAGGTCACGAACCAGAACGGTGAAGTGATCGCCATGTTCCGTGGCAAGAGCGCGCAGATCCCGGGCACCGTCATCCCCGAATAAGTGAATGAATTGGGGGACAGGTTTTCAGCCCTGTCCCCCGCTGATCAAGTGGAGATTTGAATGAGCCAAAAAGCCTTCCCCCTGGAGCCGATTGAAAAGGCCAGCATCGACGAACTGCGCAGCCTGCAACTCAAGCGCCTGCAGCAAACGCTGCAGCACGCCTATGCCAACTCGCCCGTGTACCGTGCCAAGTTTGACGCAGCCGGCGTGCACCCCGATGACTGCAAGACCTTGGCCGACATCGCCAAGTTTCCGTTCACCACCAAAGCCGATTTGCGCGACAGCTACCCGTTTGGCATGTTCGCCGTGCCGCGTGAAAACTGTGCCCGTATCCACGCGTCCAGCGGCACCACCGGCAAGCCCACGGTGGTGGGGTACACCCTGAAAGACATCGACACCTGGTCCACCGTGGTGGCTCGCAGCATCCGCGCAGGCGGTGCCAAGCCTGGCGACATGGTGCACATCAGCTACGGCTATGGCCTCTTCACCGGCGGCATGGGCGCACACTACGGCGCTGAAAAATTGGGCCTGACGGTGGTGCCTTTTGGCGGCGGCCAGACCGAGCGTCAGGTGCAGCTGATCCAGGACTTCAAGTCCAACATCATCATGGTCACACCCAGCTACATGCTGGCGATTGCCGACGAGTTCGAGCGTCAGGGCATCGATCCCAAAACTTCATCACTGCGCATCGGCATCTTCGGCGCTGAGCCCTGGACCAACGACATGCGCGCTGCCATCGAAAAACGCATGGCGATTGACGCGGTGGACATTTACGGCTTGTCGGAAGTCATGGGCCCTGGCGTGGCGAGCGAATGCATCGAGACCAAAGACGGCCCGACCATCTGGGAAGACCATTTCTACCCCGAGATCATCAACCCCGAAACGGGCGAGCCTGTGGCCGACGGCGAGATGGGCGAGCTGGTGTTCACCAGCCTGACCAAAGAAGCGTTGCCCATCATCCGCTACCGCACGCGCGACCTGACGCGCTTGCTGCCCGGCACGGCCCGCACCATGCGCCGCATGGAAAAAATCACCGGCCGCAGCGACGACATGATGATCATCCGCGGCGTGAACGTGTTCCCCAGCCAGATCGAAGAGCTGATTTTGAAGCGCGCTGAGCTGGCCCCGCATTACCAGTGCGTGCTGACCCGCGAAGGTCCGATGGACGATTTGAAAGTGGTCATCGAGACCAAGCCCGGCGTGTCACCTGACAGCATCGAAGCCCGTGCTGCGGCCAAGATGCTGCAACACGAGATCAAGGTCTACATTGGGTCGAGTGTGGCGATCGAGCTCAAGGGCGAAGGCGGCGTTGAGCGCAGCCAGGGCAAGGCCAAACGCGTGGTGGATTTGCGCGGCAAGTGACGCTGTACCCGCGAGGGCAGGGCGCAGGAGCCACCCTTGAAGGAACTTGTAGGAGCCCACGGGGTGGGCGATGGTTTTAAAGGGCGTGTGCCACGCCCATCGCCCACAGGGTGGGCTCCCACAAATGCATCGCCCACAGGGTGGGCGCCTGCAAATGCATCGCGTACAGGGGTGGGGCTCCAGAATGCGCTCATCACAGTGAACGCATGGCTGTGCTCAGGCCGCAGGCCAGCTTGCTTGGCGGTCGGTGGGCAGGCTCAGCTTCCAGCCACTGGCTTGCGCAGGCACTTTCAGCGGCAAGCGCAGCAGCCGCTTGTCGCGCGAGACCAGTGCTACCAGTTGCTGTTCCTTGCCCAGCAGCGCGGGCAAGTCGTCCAGCTTGTTCAGACGCCAGCTGCCGCCTTGCCCTTTGGCCCCCACATCCAGCCCCAGCCACTCGTCGCCAGCGGCCATCCCGGCGGCTTCGGCGGCACTGCTGCGCAGCACGCCTTTGACCTGCACAGTGCCTGCGGCTTCACTCACGCGCAGGCCCAAGCGTTGGGCCATGGACGAAATCTCTGCTTCGATGGTGACACCGTGTGCGCTCAGCAACTCGCGCAGCGGCAGCTCTTGCGTGCTGTGCACCCAGGCCTTGATCTCATGCGCCCAGCTGCGGCCGGTCACGGCTTGCAATTCGTCCAGCACATCCTGCTCCCGCATGGGCCCGGCTTTGCAGCGTTTCCACAGACCGCGCATCACCGTGTCCAGCGAATGCGCTTCGCGCCGCAGCGCCAGGTCCAGACACAAGGCCACGAGCGCGCCCTTGGTGTAATAGCTCACGGTGGCGTTGGGGGTGTTTTCGTCCTGGCGGTAGTACTTGACCCAGGCGTCAAAACTGGCCTGGGCCACGCTTTGAACATGGCGTCCGGGTGTTTGCTGCACCTGTGTGATCGATTTGCCCAGCAGTTTGATGTAGGCGGCGTCGTCAATCAGCCCTGCGCGGCGCAGCAGGATGTCGTCGTAATAACTGGTAAAGCCTTCAAAGAACCACAGCAGCGGCGTGTAGTTTTCCTGGGTGTAGTCGTAGCGCGCAAAACTGTCGGGGCGCAGTTGCTTGACGTTCCAGGTGTGAAAGTACTCGTGGCTGATCAGGCCCAACAGCGTGGTGTAGCCCTCGTTCGTGCGGGGGCTGGTCTGGCGCGGCAGGTCGGCGCGGTTGCAGATGAGTGCAGTGCTGTTGCGGTGCTCCAGCCCACCGTAACCGTCGTGCACGGCATTCAGCATGAACAGGTAGTTTTTGTGCGGCGCTTTTTGTCCGGCTTGTTTGCCCGTGCCGTGCCAGAAACGGATCGCGGCCTCGCAGATTTTTTGCGTATCGGCCAGCAAACGGTCGCCGTCGAAAGAGGACAGGGCACCGGCCACCACAAAGCGGTGCTGTATGCCGCAGGCCAAGAAGGTGCCACGCCAGAACGCACCCAGCTCCACCGGGCAGTCCACCAGTTCGTCGTAGTGCGCCGCCTGGTAAAGACCAAACCCTTTTTTGTCGACCTTGACGCTCGTCAGGCCCGTGGCCGCATGCCAGTCGGGCTGCGATGAGACCGGCAGCAGTTGCAATTGGTGTGGCCGCTGTTCGTGTCCGTGCACGCGCAGGCACAAGCTGGTGCCATTGAAAAAACCACGCTGGCTGTCCAGCCAGGCGGTGCGCACCGAGTTGTCAAAGGCATAGACCTCGTAACTCAGCACCAAGGGCTGGTCGCTGTGGCAAGCGATGTCCCAGCTGCATTTGTCTCGCTGTGCCAGCGTGACACTGCGACGGCCTTGTTTGGCCTGCAGGTTTTGCAAGTTTTTGGAAAACTCGCGCACCAGGTAACTGCCCGGAATCCACACCGGCAGGGAGACGGTTTGCAGGGCTTGTGGCTGCTCAATCGTCAAAGTGACCTTGAACAGATGCGCATGCAGGTCGGCGGCTTCAACGGTGTAGTGGATGGCGGTCATGGCTTAAAGGCTGAAATTGGGGGACTTGGCTTGGTGGGCTGGGCTTGGTTTGGAGGACATACACCACGCCCATCGCCCACGGGGTGGGCTCCTGAAAAAGGCGACTTGGATGTTTTGAATCAGGTTGCACCAGCGGCCAAAAAACAGCTGAGCGAGGCCACGAGGGTCAGTTGCAAGCGCATGGGCAACCAAGGGGCCAGGCCTGCGGCGGGCCAGGTGCGGCGGTCGATCAGGTAGCAGCCGATCAGCACAAAGCCCAGCAAAGGCAGCCCGGCAAAGGCGGGCATCATCACGGCCACCCAGGCCAACAGCGACGGGGCCACGCCCCAGGTGAAATGCACGCGTGGCGCGTTGGGGGTGATCAGCGCGTTGCGAAAACCCACGCCCCAGTGAATGCCACCCAGAAAGGACACGATCACCGCGCCATAGCCTTGCATGGCCAGCGCCACATAGGGGTGCAGATCGGGGCCCACCAGCCACAGGCACAGGGCCAGAAAAACAAAAGGAATCAAACCGGCATAACCGAGGCGGCGGATCAAAATCCAGGTGCTGTCTTCAGGGCGTTGTGTGTTCATTTGATGTCAGCCAGCATTTTTTCGACTTGGGCCATGGGCACGGCACCGGGAACGCGCGTGCCATCGGCAAACAAGAGCATGGGCGTGCCGGTGATGCGGTTCTTTTTGCCAAATTCGACGATGGTGTCCACGGAGGAGGCATCGCAATGGGCGGTGGTGGGCACGGTGCCGTTGATCATCCAGTCATTCCAGGCTTTGGCCTTGTCTTTGGCACACCAGATGTTGCGCGACTTGGTGCGCGAGTCTTCGCCCAAGATGGGGTAGAGGAAGTGGTGGATGGTGACGTTGTCCAGCTTTTGCAAATCTTTCTCAAAGCGCTTGCAGTAGCCGCAATTGGGATCGGCGAACACGGCCAACTTGCGTTTGCCATTGCCCCGCACCTGGGTGAAGGCGGTTTTCATGGGCAGTTGGTCAAATGGAATGGCCGAAAGTTTCTCCACGCGCTCTTCGGTCAGGTTGCGTTTTTGTTTCACATCGATCAGCGAGCCCTGAATCAGGAAGTTGCCTTCCGCATCGCTGTACATCACCTCATTGCCCATGCGCAGTTCGTACAAACCATTCATGGGTGTTTTGCTGACTTCGTCAATTTTGGGCAGGTTGGGCAGTCGTTCGCTGAGGTTCTTGCGCAAAGTGGCTTCTTGCGCGAAGGTCGTGTTCATCGACAAGGCGGCCAGCGCCAGCAGCGAGACCCCTGTCAAACGTAAAAACTTCATCGGATTTCTTTCGGTCAAAAAACAGGTGAGGTGGGGAGGATCAGCGAGGCCCGCTTGGGGTTCGGCCCATGGCGTGTCGTGTCATCCAGTGTTTGATCGGGCCACTGCGGTCAAAGCCGCGCATGCCCCAGTTGCGCAGGTTCTGCCACACAGGGCCAGGTTGCGCAAACAGGCGTTGCAAGCCGTCGGTCACCAGACCCATGGCCTGCACATCGGCTTGGCGGGCGCGCTCGTAGCGGCGCAGCAGCTTCAAGTCGTGCAGGGGGCGCCAGAACTCTTTGGCCCGGATCACTTGCACCAGCTCGGCCACATCGGCCAGGCCCACATTCAGGCCCTGGCCTGCCAAGGGGTGCAGGGCATGGGCCGCATCGCCAGCCAGGACAAAGGACTGCTTGGCAGCACCGGGCATGGGGCCAATCCAGCGTTCGGCACGGGCCAGCTGCAGCGGCCAGACGGCGCGCTCGGCCGACATGTGCATCTCGCCCAAAGCATGGCCACAAGCCTGGGTCAGCGCAGCCGCAAAATCCGGCCCCGGCATGGCCATCAGCTCTTGCGCGCGCAGCGGGTGCACCGACCAGACCAATGCGACTTCGCGTCCGCCTTCTCCGCCCAAAGGCAGCAGGGCCAGAATTTCGGCTTGCGGCTGCGACAGGCCAGGCACCTGGCTCCAGCCAAACCATTGTCGGGCGATGCCTTCGTGCGGGCGCTCGCACACCAGGCGGGTGGCCACGGCGTGCTGATCGTAATGGGTGATCTCAAAGCCCACGCCCAACTCGGCGCGGGTCTGACTGGCGCGGCCTTCGCACACCACCGTCAGGGGTGCGGCCACCGGGGCTTGAATCACCTCAATCTGAGGCTGAAACTGCACCGCAGCGGCCAGGCGCTCTTCGAGCACGGGCACATCCACCATCCAGTTCAGCTCGCCCACGCCTTGCTCACCCGCACCAAAGTTCAAATGCCCGCCGTGGTCGCCCCACACCTGCATGCGGTGCACGGGGGTGACGGCAGGGCTGTCGGGCCAGCAGCGCAGGTCTTGCAGCAGGGCCATGGCCGCGCCGTTGAGCGAATAGGCGCGCACGTCGGGCGTCGCGCTAGCCTGGGCAGATTCGACCAAAGCCACGTTCAGCCGCTCACGCGCCAACAACAGGGCCAAAGTACGGCCCACAATGCCAGCGCCGCGGATGCAAATGTCAGGTTGAGATGCCATGCCCGCATTGTAGGAGGCCCCCGAGCGCCGGGCTGGCCATGACGCCAATAGCCTGTGGTGCCGCTGGCCACTGCGGGGGAGCGCTCTTGAGGCCGGGTTTTTGCGTGGGCTTGCACCCGTTAAAATCAGCGGTTGTCTCCCGAATCACCGAAAGCCTTCCATGAGCCTCAAATGCGGCATCGTGGGTTTGCCCAACGTTGGCAAATCCACCCTTTTCAACGCCCTGACCAAAGCCGGCATTGCCGCTGAAAACTACCCTTTTTGCACGATCGAGCCCAACACCGGCGTGGTCGAGGTGCCCGATCCGCGTTTGCAGCAGTTGGCCGAAATCATCACGCCCGAGCGCATCGTGCCCGCGATTGTGGAGTTTGTGGACATCGCCGGTTTGGTGGCTGGCGCCAGCACGGGCGAGGGCCTGGGCAACAAGTTTTTGGCCCACATCCGCGAAACCGACGCCATCGTCAACGTGGTGCGCTGCTTTGAAGACGACAACGTCATCCACGTGGCCAACAAGGTGGACCCGATTGCCGACATCGAAGTCATCCAGACCGAGCTGTGCCTGGCCGACTTGGCCGCTGCCGAAAAAGCCATCCACCGCGTGAGCAAAATCGCCCGCTCCGGCGACAAGGAAGCCGTCAAGCAAATGGCGATCCTGGAAAAGTGCCAAGCGGCCCTGAACGACACCCAGCCGGTGCGCACCATCGACTTCAGCAAGGAAGAGCGCGCCGAGCTCAAGCAGTTCTTCTTCATCACGGCCAAGCCCGCCATGTTCGTGGCCAATGTGTCGGAAGACGGCTTCGAGAACAACCCTTTCCTCGACCGCCTCAAGGCGTTCGCCGCCAAACAAAACGCACCCGTGGTGGCCATTTGCGCCAAGATCGAGGCCGAGCTGTCCGAGATGGAAGACGCTGATCGCTTGGAGTTTTTGAAGGAACTCGGCCAGGACGAACCCGGTTTGAACCGCCTGATCCGCTCGGCTTACACCTTGCTGGGCCTGCAAACCTACTTTACCGCCGGTGTGAAGGAAGTGCGTGCCTGGACCATCCATGTGGGCGACACCGGCCCGCAAGCGGCTGGCGTGATCCACACGGACTTTGAGAAGGGCTACATCCGCGCCCAGACCATCGCGTTTGACGACTTCATCGCCTTCAAGGGCGAGCAAGGCGCCAAGGATGCGGGCAAGATGCGCGCCGAAGGCAAGGATTACGTCGTCAAGGATGGTGACGTGATGAACTTCCTGTTCAGCTCCTGAGCCCGGTGAAGCTTCATCAAAAAACCGCTCTGAGGAGCGGTTTTTTTGTGGGGCCAGGGCGCTGGGTCAACGCTTGGATGCCAAAAACTTCAGCACCTAAGCCACGCTGCGCTGTGGGTCTTCTTCTTGCGGCACATGGCCCAAACCCTCAAACACCACGTATTGGCTGCCAACGATGTCTTTGTGAAAGCGTTGACCTGAGGGCTCGGGGATGAGCCGGTCCTGTGCGCCCCACAAAATCAGCGTGGGCTGTCCGATGGTCTTGATCAGTTCGGAAGCCTGCGCATCGTTCTCACGCAACTTCATGCGCTGGGTCAGGCTCTCTCGGTTGCCTGCGCGCAGCGTGAGTTCGTAATAGCGGTCGACCAGTTCGGGCGTGACCTTGCTTGGGTCTGCGTAGACGTTGCGCACACTCGACTCGATCATGCCCCGCGGCAAGAGGCGGCTCATCACGGGTTGGAGCCATTCGATCTGTGCCAGCCGAAAGCCCAGCGGCACCGAGGTCGACTGCAGCTGGTAGCCGCTTGCGTCCACCAGCACCAGGCGGCTGACCCGCTCGGGGTGCTGCACGGCCGTGCGCCAGGCCACGCCGCCGCCCAGTGAATTGCCCGCCAGCACTGCACGGTGCACGCCCAGCTGGTCCAGCAGGGCGGCGATGAAGTCGGCGTAGCGGGTCATGCTGTAGTCGCCATCGGGCGCTGGGCCGGTGAGGCCAAAGCCCGGCAAGTCCATGCGAATCACTCGCCGTTCGCCTTTGAGCGCCGCTGTCCAGCCGTCCCAGGTGTGCAGGCTGGCCGAGGTGCCGTGGATCAGCACGATGGGCTCGGGGTCATCACGCGGGCCTTCGTCGCGCAAGTGCACCTGCATGCCTTGCAGCGTCACAAAGTGTGAGGGGGGCGTTGCCCAGCGTGCCTTGAGGGTGTCCACCCCTCGGTCAGGGCCCCAACTCCAAGCCACCATCGCGACCAAGGCGGCCAGCGAAGCCAAAAACACAGCCAACAACACAGTCAATACAGGGGGCTTCATGGGCAAACCTCAGTGGGTGGGGAAACAGCCGAAACACTTGAGCGTTGAGTTTGACCTGACCGATCATCGCCAGCTCAAAGCCCTGCCAGCGGGCTGTTGCTGTTGATGTTGCTCAGCAGCCGTTCGCGGCCTTTGAGCACATGGCGTTCTGCGGTTGACTTGGCTTTGGCCTTGGCGCCTTTGGCGATGGCCTCGTACAAAGTTCGGTGCTCGGCGTTGGACTGGCGCATGTTGCCCGGTGCGTTGAAGTACTCGCGCCTGAACAGGTGCATTTCCTTGATGATGTCGTCGTACGCGGCCTGGGCCCGTTGGTTGTTGGCCAACAGCAGCACCAAGGCATGGAACTTCAGGTTCAACTCGTAATAGAGGTTGGCGTTTTCGGTTTCGCACGCCACATCCATGTCCTGCAGCAGTTGTTCAAATTGCGCTTTGTGGCTTTCGGTCAAGTGGTCGGTGGCGCGCTCTGCTGCAAACCCAAACACCAGCGCCCGCAAGTCGTACAGCTCCAGCATTTCGCGCACCGACATCTGGCGAACAAACACGCCGCGGTTGAGCACAGCCGTGACCAGGCCCAAACCCGTCAGCATCCGGATGGCCTCGCGAACGGGCCCTCGGCTGGTGCCCATGCGCAGCGCCAAGGCAGCTTCGTTCAGGCGTTCACCTGGCTTGAGCTCACCGCTGTAAATGAGTTGCTTGAGCTGATCCGCCACAAAAACGGGCAAACCCTGCTCGGGCTTTTCTGGGGCTGCGTTCATGGATGGGTTGTCGCTGGGCTGGGCCTGCAAAATGGTGAGGTCATCCTACCCGAAGATGGCCAAAATCATGCGTTAAAGGTCGCCAATGTGTCAACACTTTCGACAAAGTGTTGACACTTTTGGGCCTGACGTTCAAACTTTCAGGGTCATCAACAGGTGTCACGCACTTGTTCAAACTGAGACCCTATTTAGTCAGGATCACGCCCATGCCGCACCAACCCGCCTCTGCCGCGCTTGCGCGATTTCGAGTGATCGATTTAACCCAAGTGCGTGCGGGCCCTACGGCCTGCCGCCAATTGGCGGACTGGGGGGCCGACGTGGTTCAGGTGCAAATGCCCGAGCACATGCGCGGCGACGACACGCTGGGCGGGCAAGAGGGCTCGGACTACCAGTACACCCACCGCAACAAGCGCTCCATCACGCTCAACCTGAAAGAACCTGAAGGCATCGCGCTGCTCAAACAACTGATCGCCAAGGCCGATGTGGTGGTGGAGAACTTTCGCCCCGATGTGAAGTTCCGCCTGGGCATCGATTACGAAACCCTGAAAAAAGACAACCCCGGACTGGTTTACGCCAGCATCTCGGGCTTTGGACAGACCGGGCCTTTGGCTGGTCGCCCGGGCTTTGACCAGATCGCGCAAGGCATGGGGGGGCTGATGTCGGTCACCGGTTTGCCTGAGCAAGGGCCCATGCGGGTGGGTATTCCGATCGCCGACTTGTGCGCAGGTATCTTTGCCGCGCAAGGCATTTTGGTGGCTTTGCTGGAGCGTGAAGCCTCGGGGCAGGGCCAGTGGCTGCACACCTCCTTGCTGGAGTCGATGGTTTACATGATGGATTTCCAGACCTCGCGCTGGTTGATCGACGAAGAAGTGGCCACGCAGGCGGGCAACTTCCACCCCACCAGCATTCCGACCGGGGTGTACAAGGCGCGCGATGGCTACATGAACATTGCGGTGTTTGGCTCCAAAATTTGGGAGCGCTTTTGCGACATCCTGGAAGCACCGCAGTGGGTCACCGACCCGCGCTACAAGGACAAGCCGAGCCGCTCGGTCCACCGCGATGCCCTGAACGCCGAAATCAACGAGCGCCTGGCCAAGCAGGACCGGGCTTACTGGATCGAGCGATTGAACGATGGCGGTGTGGCCTGTGGCCTGATCAACAGCATGGACGAGGTGTTCAAGGAGCCGCAGATCCAGCACCTGAAGATGGTCAAGGATGTGGTGTCGGTGCACCAGGGGCCGCAGCGCCTGGTGGGGCAACCGGTGCAATTGGAGCGCACACCCAGCACCATCGCCCGCGCCGCGCCGCGCCGGGGCGAACACAGCGCAGAAATCCTGGGCGAGTTAGGGCTGGATGACCAGACCTTGACCGCATTGAAATCCAAAGGAGTGTTTTGAATGTCTGAAGTGGTCTACATCTCCCCCACCGAGCGGGTCAACACCTGGCTGGACGGCAGCACGCTGTTCATCCAGTTCAACAACGTGGCGCGCCACAACGCCTTGTCGGTCGACATGTGGGAGGCCGTGCCCGTGCTGCTGAACCTGGCCGAGCACGACCCCCGTGTGCGCCTGGTGGTGTTCACCGGTGCGGGTGAAAAAGCCTTTGTCTCAGGTGCCGATATTTCGCAATTCGAAGACATGCGTGCGGCGCGTGAGGCGGTCACTCGCTACGAACACATGGCCGAAACCGCGCTGATGGGCATCTACAACTTCCCCAAGCCCACGCTGGCTTGCATTCGTGGCTTTTGCATTGGCGGCGGCATCAACGTGGCCATCAGCTGCGACATGCGCATCGCCGCCAGCGACGCGGTGTTCTCGGTCCCAGCCGCCCGTCTGGGTTTGGGCTACCGCTACTCGGCCATGAAAAACCTGGTGGACTTGATCGGTCCCGGCGCAGCCAAAGACCTGTTTTTCACGGCCCGAAAAATCAACGCGCAAGAAGCACAAAGCCTGGGCTTGATCACGCGTGTCTGTGCGCCCGAGGCGCTGCCCGACTTGCTGGCCGAGTACACCTCGGCGTTGGCGGCCAATGCGCCGCTGACCATTCAGGCGGCCAAGGCGATCACACGCGAAATCCTCAAACCCTCGCCCGAGTTGGACATGGACTTGTGCACCCAGCTCATTCGCGGCTGCTTTGACAGCGCCGATTACGCCGAAGGCCGCAAAGCCTTCATGGAAAAACGAAAACCCGTCTTCAAAGGCGAATGAGGTCCCATCATGAAATCGTATTGGATGAACATCAGCAATGGCCAAGGCCAGATGGAACTGCGCGAGGTAGATCGGCCTGTGCCCGGTTTGGGGCAGGTGCTGGTCAAACTGCATGCGGCGTCGCTGAACCGGGGCGAATTGATCGTGGGCCATGGCCTGCATGGCAAGGGGGGCGCCAAGCCTGCAGGCATGGAGGGCGCAGGGCAGATCGTTCAGCTGGGCAGCGACGCCGGTGCCTGGCAAGTGGGTGATCGCGTGATGGGCCGGTGCCCAGGGGCTTTTGCCGAATATGCCTTGATGGATGTGCGTGAAATCATGCGCGTGCCGGATGCCCTGTCGTCTCAAGAAGCGGCAGCTCTGCCGCTGACTTTTCTTGTGACCTATGACCTGCTGGTGCTGCAAGGCCATTTGCAGGCAGGGCAATGGCTGCTGATCAATGGCGTGTCTTCGGGTGTGGGCGTGGCCTCGCTGCAAATGGCCAAAGTGCTGGGTGCCCGGGTGATCGGCACCTCGGGTTCGCAGGCCAAGCTGGACCAGCTCAAGCCGCTCGGTTTGGATTTGGGTTTGTGCACGCGTGCCGCCGATTTTCACGAGGCGGTGTTGCAGGCCACCGATCAAAAAGGTGCCAACCTTGTGGTCAATACCGTAGGCGGCACGGTGTTTGCCGAAAACATGCGCTGCATGGCGTTTCAGGGACGCATGGGTTTTGTGGGTTATGTCGATGGCATGCTCAACGCCACCATCGATCTGGAGGCGCTGCACGCCAAGCGCCTTTGCTTGTATGGTGTGTCCAACAAGTTACGCACGCCAGCTCAGCGGTCCGACGGCATCGCTCAATTTGTGGCGCAAATTTTGCCGGCGTTTGCCGATGGCCGCATTCGGCCCTGGGTTGACCGCGTGTTTGCATTCGACCAGCTGGAGCAGGCCAAGGCCTACATGGAGAGCAATCAGCACACCGGAAAAATCGTGTTGCAGATGCCTGACGAAGCTTGAAACGGATCATAAAAGGAGACAAAAATGAAACTCAAAATCTGGCTATCGGCATTGATGCTGGCTGGCCTGGGCTGCAGCGCGCAAGCTCAGAGTGCCTACCCCAACAAGCCCGTGCGGCTGGTGGTGGGCTTTGCGCCCGGCGGCGCAGCGGACTACGTCGCGCGTGCCATGAGCGATGCGATGGGCAAAGCCCTGGGCCAAACCGTGATCGTTGAAAACCGGGCCGGTGCCGGCTCCAGCATCGCGGCAGAAAACGTGGCCAAGGCTGCGCCCGATGGCTACAGCGTTTTGCTGGCCAGCCCCAGCAGCATTTCGGTCAACCCCGCGCTCAACCCCAAGCTCAACTACACACCCAAAGATCTGGTGCCTGTGACCAAGGTGACCACATCGCCCTTGGTGATTGCGTCCAATCCGGCCTCTGGCATTGCCTCCGTGCAAGATTTGATTGCCCGCGCCAAGCAGTCCCCAGGCAAGATCAATTACGCCACTTCAGGCAATGGCTCGGCCCCGCACTTGGGTGCAGCACTGTTCACGCAGTTGACGGGTGTCAATTTGACGCACATCCCGTTTCGTGGAGGGTCGCCAGCCATCCAGTCGGTCATTGCGGGTGATACGCAAGTGACCTTTGGCACGCCGCCATCGGTCTTGCCCATGGTGCAGGCGGGACGACTCAAAGGCCTGGCCGTCAGCACCCGCGAGCGCACTGCGCTGGTGCCGGGTGTGCCCGGCATGCAAGAAGCCGGTTTGCCTGAATATGCGATTGAATTTTGGTACGGCTTGTTTGTACCTGTGGGCACGCCGCCTGCCGTGATCAAGAAAATTTTTGACGCTGCGCAAATGGCGATGGAGCAGGCCTCTGTCAAAGCCGCTTTGGCACGCGAGGGCACGGATGTGTCCTTGTCCCGGTCACCCGAACAATTCGCTGCATTTCTTCAGGAAGACGCCAAATTTTGGGTGAACCTGGTCAAGAGTGCTGGCGTCAAAATTGACTGAAGCACAAGGAGCTTTCATGGTTGAAAACGGATTTTTGAAAATCGAATCCATGCAGTCGCGTTGCTCGCCCGCCGAGTGGCAGGCCCGCGTGGATCTGGCCGCCTGTTACCGCCTGGTGGCCCTTTATGGCATGTCGGACATGATGGCCAACCACATCTCGGCTCGGGTGCCCGGTGAAGACGGTGCATTCCTCATCAACGCCTACGGCATGATGTACGAGGAAATCACCGCGTCCAGCTTGATCAAGATCGACCACGATGGTCACATTTTGTCCAAGCCCGACTTCGGTGATTTGAACTACGGCATCAACAAGGCAGGCTACGTGATCCACAGCGCCGTGCATGCCGCCAGGCCCGAGGTGGACTGTGTGATCCACACCCACAGTTGGGCTTCCATGGCAGTCTCTTCGCTGGAATGCGGCTTGCTGCCGATCACCCAAACGTCCATGCGTTTTCTCAAGATCGGCTACCACGACTACCAGGGCGTGGTGCTGGATTTGGACGAGCAAGCCTCGCTGGTCAAGGACCTGGGGCAGGGCGAGGCGCTGATCTTGCGCAACCACGGTGTCTTGACAGTGGGCCGCAGCGTGGGCGAGGCCTTCAACTGGATGCACCGACTCGAGTTGTCTTGCCACGCCCAGCTCGCCGCCATGGCGTGCAACACGCCTTTTGTGAAAGTGGCCCCCGAGGTGCTGGAAGAAACCTGGAACAACTACCAGCCCAGCACCCGCAGGCCTTATGGCTTGATGGAGTGGCCTGCTTTGCTGCGCAAGCTCGATCGACTGGATCCCAGTTACAAAACTTGAGTGCTGTCGCTGCCTGGGTTCAGGCGGTGGGTGTTTACAACGATTCCAAGCAGAGACCAACATGAAACGCAAAGCCCTTCACTTTTTTAGTGGCCTGGCCCTGGCCGCTGCATGGATGCCCCAGTGGGCGTTGGCCCAGTCCTATCCGCAAAAACCGGTCAAGGTGGTGGTGGCTTTCACGGCAGGCGGTACCACCGATATCCTCGCGCGCACCGTGGCACAGCAGTTGTCGGAAAAACTCAAGCAGCCTTTTGTCATCGACAACAAACCCGGTGCAGGCGGTAATCTGGGCACCGAAGTGGTGGTGCGCTCCGCGCCCGACGGCTACACACTCATTGTCAATTCGGTGGGTCCGATTGCCGTCAATCCCTCCCTGTATGCCAAGCTGCCCTACAACCCTTTGACCGATCTGGTGCCTGTGGTGCAAATTGCCGATGTGCCCAATGTGCTGGTGATTCACCCCTCTGTACCTGCGCAAAACATGGAAGAGCTGGTGGCTTATGCCAAGGCTCAACCCGGCAAGCTCAACTACGGTTCGACCGGCATTGGCACTTCTTCGCACCTGTCCAGTTTCATGCTGGCCAAACGTGTGGGTTTCGAGGCCACGCACATTCCTTACAAAGGTGCCGATGCACTCAAGGATTTGCTGGCGGGGCGAATCCAGTTCATGTTTGCCACCATCCCTTCGGTCATGCAGCACATTACATCGGGCAAGCTCAAACCGATTGCGGTCAGCTCCCTCAAGCGTTCGCGTTCCATGCCCGATGTGCCCACCGTGGTGGAAAAGGGTTTTCCGGCTTTTGAAGCCGGCTCCTGGTTTGGATTTTTTGCACCCAAGGGCACGCCCGAGGCGGTGATCACCCAAGTCAATAAAGCAGTCAACGAGATTTTGCAGATGCCTGCGATAGAGCAACAAATGGTTGCGCAAGGGGCCGACCCGGCTGGAGGAACACCTGCCCAGTTCGGTCAGTTTGTCCAGCGTGAATATGAAAAATGGCGCGTGATCGTGCGCGAGTCGGGCGCCCGCGCAGAATGAGTTCCACATCCGGCCCCGTGCGCTTGCTGATGTCGCAGCAGGCCATTGATCAGTTGGCACCTGCTGTGGCCGATTGCATGGGCGCGAAGGCCTTTGAGCTGGTGTCTTTGGAGTCGGCTGTGGCCTTGCAGCGCACCGATGCCGATGTGGCCTTCATTTCACGCGAGGTCACCGGCGCCTCGACCAAGCACCAGATCCATCCCGCCTTGCAGCAGGTGTATGACCTGTTGCGCCGCAGTGCCCGGTTGCAGTGGGTGCACATCCACTCGGCAGGGGCTGATCGACAAATTTATCTGGACTTGAAAGCCAAAGGGGTGCAGATTGCCACCTCTTCTGGCGCCAATGCCCAGGTGGTGGCCACTGTGGCGCTGGCCGGGTTGTTGGCTTTGGCCAGGCGTTTTCCGGGCCTGTGGGCTGAGCAGCAAGCGCGGCAGTGGCTGCCCATGCTCGGCGAACGCATGCCGCGCGACTTGCCGGGCCAGACCGCCACCATTGTGGGTTGGGGGCCGATTGGTCAAAAACTGGGCAGCCTCCTGCAGGCGCTGGGCTTGAATGTGGTGGCTGTTCGGCAGCAGGTTCCAGCGCAGCTTCAGCCTGCAGTTGATGCTGTGGAGATGGTGACTTTTGAGCACCTGCATCGGGTCTTGCCCCGCACGGATTGGCTCATTTTGGCCTGCCCTTTGACCGACAAGACCCGCCAGCTGGTGAATGCACCAACCCTGGCTGCCTTGCCTCGGGGGGCGCACCTGATCAATGTGGCGCGTGGCGAGGTGGTGGACCAAGCGGCCTTGGTGTCGGCCTTGCAAAGCGGGCATCTGGGTGGTGCGTTTCTCGACGTGTTCGCGCATGAGCCCTTGCCAAGCGACTCACCACTGTGGGCCATGCCGCACGTCATGGTCACGCCCCACGCGGCAGGGCATTCAGATGGCAATGAAAAAAGGGTGAGCCAGATGTTTTTGGATAATTTGCGCCGCTTTGTGGCGGGTCAGCCCCTGCAAATTGTGGTGCGCTGACCTGCCACTCGCAAGAAGCTCAAAACTGGCCGGGAAACACCCACAGCAGCAGCGCTGTCATGACCAGGTAGCGCAGGAATTTGCCAATGGCCATGTACAGCGTGCAAGGCCAAAACGGCATCTTCAGCCAGCCAGCCACCGCGCAAAGGGGGTCTCCCACTCCGGGTAGCCAGCTGAGCAGGCAGGCTTTGGGCCCCAACTTTTCCAGCCAGGCCAGGGCGCGGACGTGCGTGCTGGAGTTGCGCCAGCGGGTGACCGCGTGGTGAGTCCCCCAGCCCATCCACCAGCTGACCATGCCACCCAGGGTATTGCCTGCGGTGGCCACCCCGATGGCGGGCCAGAACAACTCGGGGTTGAGTTTGACCAGGCCAAACACGGCAGGTTCCGAACCCATGGGCAGCAGGGTCGCAGAAATGAAGGCCACCACAAACACAGTGCTCAGGCCGTGCTGCGGTAGGGCCAGCCATTGCAAGAGTTGTCCAAGCCAAAGTTCCATGCACCGCAGTGTAGCGGGCCGGTGTTGGTCGGGCTCCAGTGCCCGGCGGTATCCAGCCCGACAGGTTGGAAGGCGGGCAATTTCACACAAATCGAATGAATTCTTTAAATCCAATAAATTGAATGAATGCGAGATTTCTTTGGGCATCAAAAATAAGGAAATATAAAATCTAATAGTTGATCTTGATGTGACAATGGGTCCAAAAGGGAGCATGCCGATGTTGAAAACAACAAAAAGACACCCAAGCGTCTGGCGCTGGACGCTGATGGCCTGTGCCATTCATGCATCTTGTGCAGCCGCTGCAACGGGCAATGAATTTCTGGACATGTCCCTGGAAGAGCTGGTGGACTACCGCCTCATGTCCATGTCGCGCAAGGAGCAACGTGTGGCCGACATGGCCGCTGCGGCCCATGTCATTTCTGCGGAAGAAATCCGTCGATCCGGTGCACAGTCGATTCCCGAGGCCTTGCGTCTGGTGCCGGGTCTGAATGTGGCGCAAATGGCGCGCAACCGCTGGGCAGTCAGTTCACGCGGCTTCAATGAGCGCTTTTCCAGCAAGCTGTTGGTCCAGGTCGATGGACGCAGCGTGTATTCGCCGTTGTTTTCGGGGGTGCTTTGGGAAACCCAGGATTTGGTGATGGACGACATCGAGCGCATCGAGGTCATCCGTGGCCCCGGGGCGGCTTTGTGGGGCACCAACGCCATGAATGGCGTGATCAACATTGTGACCCGCTCTGCAGCCGCCAGTCAGGGCAGCCGAATGAACGCCACGCTGGGCTCGGGCGAGTTGGCTTCTGTCTCCTTGACCCACGGCGGCGAACTCGCGCAAGGCGGACATTTCAAGGTCTATGGCAAGACCACCAACCTGGGCGGCTCGCTGGAACGTGATTCAGGCCTGAAAAGCGTGGACACCAGCCAGGCGCAACGACTGGGCGTCAAAATAGAGCCCAAAGTGGATGGCGCCACGCTCAGCTTGAAAGCCGAGTTGCACCAGGACCGGTCCCGTGACCATTGGGGCACGCCCTCGGTGCTGGCCTTCAGCGACCCCGCCACACCGTTCGGGCGCTACAGCCTGCTGCAGGAGCAGGCTCAGGGCGGCGCCTTGCAGGCCCGCTATGCCTGGAAAAGCGCGGGCGGTGCAGACAATGTCCTGCAGGCGTCCATAGACCATGACAAGACCGTTCACGAAGGTGTCTGGGGCTCTGGCACCGGCGTTCAAATGCCTTTGGGTGTGGCCCCGCGCACGGTGCAAATGGGGGGCAGCAAAACCGATGCAGATGTGGACTTTCAACAGCGTCGGCTTTGGGGGGATCACGACTTCATCTGGGGCCTGAACCTTCGCCACACCTCTGACAACTTGATCTTGCCCGTCACACCCTACCTCTTGGTGGATGGCAAAAGCCAGCGCCTGAGCTACAGCGCTTTTGTGCACGACGAAATCACTTGGGTGCCGGATCGATTCAAGCTGATTGTGGGCTCCAAATTTGAAAAAGATGGTCTGACCGGCTTCAACGTCCAGCCCAATGTGCGCTTGCTTTACACGCCTGGGCAGAACGAAGCCTATTGGAGTGCGCTCTCGCGCTCGGTGCGTTCGTCGCGGCGCACCGAAAGCCTGGCCACGCTCGACATCAGCGCGGCCGATGCGGCCAGCCTGAACGGCCTGACCGGCTTGAATTTGCCCGCCAACATGCTCACGGCGGTCACCCAGGTCACGCCTTTGCCCCAGGCGGTTTTGAAGGCCGAGCAGGCCCTCAGCCTGGAAGCCGGTTGGCGCAAGCAGTTTTCCAACTTCATGAGCGTCGACGTCTCCTTGTTCGCCACCGATTACAGCCATTTGCGCGGTGCCCGCATGCACAGTCAGCCCCTGACCGGCTTGCCCGAGGCGATGGCGTGTCTGGCGGTGTATGGGCCAGGCATGTGCTATTTCACGATGGCCGGCTACAACAGCAATGAGGACAAAGCCCGTTCGTGGGGCGGTGAGTTCTCCATGGAATGGCACCCGCGCGCCTGGTGGAAAGTTCAGGCCTCTTACAGCCTGTTGCGGGTCAAAGGCCTGTTGTCCGGTGACCCCTTGGGTGATGTCCAGGTGCGCGCCTTCGAAAACAGCGCGCCGCGCCACCAAATTTCGCTGCACAACAATTTCAGCCTGGCCAGTGACCTGAACCTGAATGTGCGCTTGCGCTACAACTCGGAGACAGCGCATTACACCCTCAACAGTCTGAGCTTGACGCGATTGAGCCCCTACACCGGGCTGGACGTGCGACTGGCCTGGCAGGTCAACCGCAGCCTTGAAGTGTCCTTGTTGGGGCGCAACCTGCTGAAAGACCGCCACACCGAATTCATCAACATTTTCCCCGTGACCCGGGCGTACGACGCACAGCGCAGCGCTTTGGTTCAAGCGGTGGTTCGTTTTTGAAGGACACGACCATGACCTTCCAAAAACTTTCCTTCATGGACTGCCTGCAGCACGGTCGCGTGCAAGCCATGCAAGTCTTGCGCTTGGGCATCTGGATGCTGGTGGGGTTGTCTTGCGGTCACGCGGCAGCGCAGACCACAGGGCAGACGGTTGACCGCATCAAGGCTGCGTATGTCTTCAACTTTGCCAAGTTTGTCGAGCTGCCCGGCGCTGACGACAAGTTCATCCGCGTGTGCATTTTGGGCCGGGATGATCTCAATGGGGCCATGCTCAGCTTGAACCGCCGCATGGCCCAAGGCCGTGAAATCCAGGTGCGCAAGGACGTGTCTCTGGAGCAGGTCAGGGACTGCAGTATGGTCTTTGTCGGCGAGAGCGATGCACGCTTGCTGCCCGTGCTGGCCCGTCAGCTGGGGTCGGCATCGGTCTTGCTGGTCAGTGATGCACGTCAAGCCATGGACCATGGCGCACACTTGTCCATGGTCTTCAACGATGACCGTGTCGAGTTCGACGTGAATTTGCTCAATTTGCAAAAGTCCAGCATCAAGGCCAGCAGCCAGATGCTCAAGTTGGCCCGCGTGGTCGTTCGATAGAAAGTTTGGGTGTGTTGACTCTTGCCCCATGGCGCCGTGAAAACCTGCTGCATGCCCCCATGCGCGAGAAACTCAACCACATCCTGGCCTTGGGCATCTGGTGTGTGTTGATCCTGTTTTTCGTCGTCATCACCTTGTGGCAGGCCAGCCAGACTTTGCAAGCCACCCAGTCGGCGGCCAAAAGTCTGGCCGAGTTGGCGGCGGAAAGCAACGCGGCTGCGGTACGGTTTGAAGACAGTGCAGGTGCCTACAAGCAATTGGAAATTTTTCGGCACATCAAGACCGTGGAAACGGTCGACATCTACAGCGAGTCGTCGGGTGCAGTGGCGTTTGCCCACTACCCATCCCGCACGGACCACACCGAGGTGCAGGCACCGTCACAAGCCGTTGTCACCGGGGCGCAAAGCTCCAGCCTCTCGCTCAGCCGCTACGCCATCCGCTTGCCCATCGTGCAAGACGGCGAGCGCATTGGCTTTGTGGTGGTACAGACCCGGCTGAACGACTTCTGGTGGAACATTGCCATCACCTTGTTGGTGGCGGTGGTGGCCATGCTGCTGGCTTATGCGGTGGTGCGGCAGTTTCTGGGTCAGTTGATCGCGATCATCATTCAGCCCATTTTGGATCTGGCCGAAGTGATGCGGCGCATCACCACCGTGCACGATTACAGCCAGCGTGCCACCCGTCAGAGCCAGGACGAAATTGGTGAGTTGGTGGCAGGCTTCAATTCCATGCTCGACCAGATCGAGCACAAGGACAAGGCCTTGGGGCAGTACAGCCAACAACTTGAATCCGAGGTGCAGGCCCGCACGGCCGAACTGTTGCTGGCCAAAGAGCATGCGGACGCCGCCAACCAGGCCAAGAGCCAGTTCCTGGCCAATATGAGCCACGAGATCCGCACCCCGCTCAATGGCTTGATTGGCGTGTCGGAGTTGCTCGGCTCCACTGAGCCGACCGAGCAGCAGAAAAAGCTCATCAGCATGATCAGTTCGTCTTCTTCAACGCTGCTTTACCTGATCAATGACATCCTGGATTTCTCCAAAATCGAAGCGGGCATGCTGCACCTGGAAAAAGTGCCCTACAGCCCGGAGCATGCGGCCCGTCAGGTGTGCGCCTTGTTTGAGCCCCATGCCCAGGACAAGGGCCTGAAACTGGTGTTCGAGCCGCCCGCCGACGGCGTCCCGTTGATGGTGTTGGGAGACCCCCACCGCTTCACGCAAATTGCCAGCAACCTCGTGTCCAACGCGGTCAAGTTCACAGCGCAGGGCCAGGTGACGGTGAGCCTGTCTTACACCGGCCAAGAAGATGGCATGACCCGCGTGCGGTGCACGGTGACGGACACGGGCATTGGCATCAGCGAAGAGGAAACACAGCGTTTGTTCAGTGCCTTTTCGCAGGCTGACATTTCCATGGCCCGGCGTTACGGCGGCAGCGGCCTGGGGCTGGTCATTTCCCGTCAACTGGCCGAGCTCATGGGTGGGCAGGTGGGGTTCAGCAGCCAGCGCGGCCAAGGCTCGTGTTTCTGGTTTGAGGTGTGCGGGCCCCGCCTGAAAGACATGCCGGTCGAGCAGGGGACGGGTCCTGCCAAGATGCCGCAAACGCTGGACTGCACCGTGCTGATTGCCGAAGACAACGATGTGAACCGTGAAATCCTGGTCACCATGCTCAAGACGGCAGGCTGCCGCATCCTGCAGGCCCACAACGGGCTCGAGGCCGTGCAAATCAGTGCCAGCGAGCCTTACGACATCATTCTGATGGATGTGCAGATGCCTGAGATGGACGGCATTGCAGCCACCCGTTTGATCCGGAACCGGGAAATCACGCTGGGCTTGCAACGCAAACCCATTTTGGCTCTGACCGCCAACGCCTTGGCCGATGACAAAGCCAATTGCCTGACTGCAGGCATGGACGATTACCTGACCAAACCCTTCATGCGTCGGCAGATTCTGGAGCTCATGGGCAAGTGGCTGCTCACCCCGCAAGTCATGGCCGAGCCTCTGGTTCGCCCTTGAATTTGAGTGGCAAGGGCTGGGGCCAATTGGAGGCATTGGGCACATCAGGACGCGTTTTTTGCTTAGCACACTCAGCTTTCATTTGCTGAAATATTAAGCAATTACAATCGTGCCTCCTTTTTGAGCATTCCCCTTTCGAGCACCTCCCCACCCCGCCATGCAGATTGGTCCTTACGCATTGCCGAACAACTTGTTTGTCGCCCCCATGGCGGGGGTGACCGACCGGCCTTTCCGCCAGTTGTGCCGGCAGTTTGGGGCGGGTTATGCGGTGAGCGAAATGGTGACTTCGCGCCCCGACCTGTGGGCGTCGCTCAAAACCTCGCGCCGCGCCAACCACGACGGCGAACCTGGCCCGATCGCAGTGCAAATTGCAGGCACCGAGGCGCAGATGATGGCCGATGCCGCCCGCTACAACATCGACCGTGGCGCGCAGATCATTGACATCAACATGGGCTGCCCCGCCAAAAAAGTTTGCAACAAATGGGCAGGCTCGGCCCTGATGCAGGATGAGCCGCTGGCGCTGGAGATCATCAGCGCGGTGGTCGAGGCTGCTTTGCCGCACGGTGTGCCCGTCACGTTGAAGATGCGCACCGGCTGGTGCGATGCTGAAAAAAATGCCCTGAGCTTGGCCCGTGCTGCGGAGTCTGCAGGCGTGCAAATGGTCACCGTGCATGGCCGTACCCGCGAGCAAGGCTACAAAGGCTTTGCCGAATACGACACCGTGGCGGCGGTCAAGGCCGCTTTGAAGATTCCGGTGGTCGCCAATGGCGATATCGACTCCCCCGAAAAGGCGCGAGACGTGTTGCGCATCACCGGTGCCGATGCCGTGATGATTGGCCGCGCCGCACAAGGCAGCCCCTGGATCTTCCGTGAAATCGGCCATTTTTTGGCCACGGGCGAACACCTGGCCCCACCACTGGTGGCCGAAGTGCGCCGTGCCCTGCTGGAACACCTGCAAGACCACTATGGCTTGTATGGTGAATACACCGGCGTGCGCTCCGCGCGCAAACACATTGGCTGGTATGTGCGTACGCTGCCTGGCGGCGATGCTTTCAGAGAACACATGAACACGCTGGAGACGGCAGTCCAACAACTGGCCGCCGTGGCCGCTTACCTGGATGGCTTGGCCAGCCAGATGGACCGCTTGCCCCAGCGCATGCACGCCTGCATTGATTTAGAGACCACGCCATGAGCGAACCCCAATCCATTGAAAACTGCATCCGCGACAACCTGGAAACCTATTTCCGCGACCTGGATGGGACCGACCCCACAGGCCTGTATGACATGCTGGTCAAGCTCGTCGAGAAACCCTTGCTGGATGTGGTGATGAGCCAGTCGGGCCAGAACCAGTCGCGCGCCGCCGAATGGCTGGGCTTGAACCGCAATACCCTGCGCAAAAAATTGCTGGAGCACGATCTCCTGAAATGAATCCCGCACTGTGCCCGGACCCAGCGGCCAGTGTTTTCTTGTTTTTTACCGATATTTGCCCAGCCGAGCCGGAACCCTTTATCCCGGTCTAGACCTGAACTGAACACTGTTGAAGAAAGCTTCTTTTATGCGCGCCCTCATCTCCGTCTCTGACAAAACCGGCATCGTCGATCTGGCCAAAGCACTGCACGCCTTGGGCGTGGGCCTGATCTCCACCGGCGGCACCGCCAAGCTCTTGGCCGAACAAGGCTTGCCCGTGACCGAAGTGGCCGAAGTCACCGGCTTTCCTGAAATGCTGGACGGCCGTGTGAAAACCCTGCACCCCAAAGTGCACGGCGGCCTGCTGGCGCGTCGTGACACGCCCGAGCACATGGCGGCTTTGAAAGCCCACAACATCGATACCATCGATTTGTTGATCGTGAATTTGTATCCGTTCGAAGCCACTGTGGCCAAGCCCGGCTGCACGCTGGCCGACGCGATCGAGAACATCGACATTGGCGGCCCCGCCATGGTGCGCTCTGCCGCCAAGAACTGGAAAGACGTGGGCATCGTCACCGACGCCAGCCAATACGCGGACGTGATTGCTGAGTTGAAGGCCCACGGCAAGTTGAGCGACAAACTGCGCTTTGCCCTGTCCGTGGCCGCGTTCAACCGCATCAGCCAATACGACGGCGCGATCAGCAACTATCTGTCGAGCGTGAACTTTGAAGCTGAAAAACTCAGCGAAGACTACGTGCCCGAGCGCGCCCAATTCAGCGGTCAGTTCAACGAGCAATACGTCAAAGTGCAAGACCTGCGCTACGGCGAAAACAGCCACCAGCAAGCCGCCTGGTACCGCGACTTGGCCCCTGCTGCGGGTTCGCTCGCCACCGGCGTGCAGCTGCAAGGCAAAGAGCTGAGCTACAACAACATCGCTGACGCCGATGCCGCGTGGGAATGTGTGAAGAGCTTCGAGACCACAGCCTGTGTCATCGTCAAACACGCCAACCCTTGCGGCGTGGCCGTGGGTGCGAACCCGCTCGAGGCCTACAGCAAAGCCTTCCAGACCGACCCCACCAGCGCCTTTGGCGGCATCATCGCCTTCAACCGCCCCGTGGACAAAGCCGCTGCCGAAGCAGTGAGCAAGCAGTTCGTCGAAGTGCTCATGGCCCCCGACTTCAGCGCCGAAGCGCTCGAAGTGTTCAAGAGCAAAGTCAATGTGCGCCTGATGAAGATCGCCTTGCCCGCCCGCTACGGTGACGTGCGCAATGCGCTCGAAACCAAACGCGTGGGCTCAGGCCTCTTGCTGCAAAGCGCCGATAACCACGAGCTGGCCTTGGCCGACTTGAAGATCGTCACCGTCAAACAACCCACGCCTGAAGAACTCAACGATTTGTTGTTCGCCTGGAAAGTGGCCAAGTTCGTCAAATCCAACGCCATCGTGTTCTGCAAAAACGGCATGACCATGGGCGTGGGCGCTGGCCAAATGAGCCGCCTCGACTCGGCCCGCATTGCCAGCATCAAGGCCGAAGCGGCCAAGCTCAGCCTGCAAAACACCGTGGTGGCGAGCGACGCCTTCTTCCCCTTCCGCGATGGCCTGGATGTGGTGGTGGATGCAGGCGCCACCTGCGTGGCCCAGCCTGGCGGCTCCATGCGCGACCAGGAAGTGATTGATGCTGCCAACGAGCGTGGCGTGGCCATGGTCTTCACCGGCGTGCGCCACTTCCGTCATTGATAGGAACATTTTGAACTTTGACCAACTTGGCCTGACCCCGGCACTTTTGCGTGCTGTGGGCGACATGGGCTTGTACGCCCCTACCCCCATTCAGGCCGAGGCGATTCCCGCAGTGCTCAAGTCGGCCGACGTGTGGGCCACTGCACCCACCGGCTCGGGCAAGACGCTGGCGTTTGCGCTGCCGCTCTTGCAGCACTTGCTGGCCGCGCCGCGCCAGACCAACTTCCGTCGCCCCATCCGCACCCTGGTGCTGGTGCCCACGCGCGAGCTGGCGGTGCAAGTGGGCGATGTGTTGGCCAACTTGGCCTACAAGCTGCCGCAGTCATTGAAGGTGAATACCGTGTTTGGCGGTGTGTCGGTCAACCCGCAAATGATGGCGCTGCGTGGTGGTGCCGACATCGTGGTGGCCACGCCGGGCCGTTTGCTGGACCTGATCGACCAGAACGCTTTGCGCCTGGCCGATGTGCAGCACTTGGTGCTGGACGAAGCCGACCGCTTGCTGGACCTGGGCTTTGCGGACGAGTTGCAGCGCGTGCTGGCGTTGTTGCCTGCCAAACGTCAGACCTTGTTGTTCTCTGCCACATTCGCCCCCGAGGTGGAAGCCTTGGCGGCCAAGTTGCTGCGCGAGCCGGTGCGCATCACGGTGGAGGCCTTTGAAGGCCACAAACCCGACATCACCCAGCGCGCCATTGCGGTGGACGAGAAAAGCCGCACCGCTTTGCTGCGCCACCTGATCACAGAAAACGGCTGGAAGCAGGTGCTGGTGTTTGTGGCCACGCGTTATGCCTGCGAGCATGTGGCCAACAAGCTCTACAAAGCGGGCGTGTTTGCCACGCCGTTTCATGGCGAGATGAGCCAGGGGGCACGGCAAGAGGTGCTGCACGAATTCAAGGCCGGACGCTGGGATGTGGTCGTGACCACCGACCTGGCCTCACGCGGCATCGATATCGCCATGTTGCCCGTGGTGGTCAACTACGATTTGCCACGCTCGGCTACCGATTACACCCACCGCATCGGCCGCACAGGCCGTGCCGGGGCCCATGGCGACGCGGTGAGCTTTGTCACCGCTGCTGCGCTGGCACACTGGCAGCTGATCCAGAAACGCGAAAGTCTGGAGCTGCCTTTGGAGCAAGTGCCAGGCTTTGAGCAAACCGAAACCCCACCACCCCCGTCACCAGGCAATGGCGGTATCAAGGGTTCGCGGCCCAGCAAAAAAGACAAGTTGAGAGCGGCAGGTCTCCTCAAATCGAACGATTGATCAGACCGCATGCCGCCGTCTTTCTCTTTGTAGGAGCCCACCCCGTGGGCGATTGCATCCACATCGCCAAGGCATGCCATCGCCCACAGGGGTGGGCTCCCACAAAGACAAAATATCCGCATGGCCAACAAAAACATGGGCCATACAAACATCTACTGTTGTTTTTGTAGGAGCCCACCCCGTGGGCGATGGGCGTGGCACACGCCCTTGAAACCATCGCCCTGCAAGCCATCGCCCACAGGGTGGGCTCCTACAAGAGGTCGATCAGCCCATCCAGCCCGGCAGCCAGGTCGCGATGCCGGGCACCATGAACACCGCAGCCAGCAGCAGCAAACTCATCACCACATAGGGTGTCACCGCCATGAAGATGTGGCCCATGGTGACCGAGGGTGGCGCGACGCCGCGCATGGTCATGAGCAGCAAGCCGTGTGGCGGCAAGAGCAGGCCCAGTTGCATGCAGATCAAAAACAGCACGCCAAACCAGACCGGGTCGATCCCCAGGGTGTTCACAATCGGCATGAAGATGGGCAGGGTGATCATCATCATGCTGACCTGGTCCACAAAGATGCCCAAAAAGATCAGCAGCAGCATCATGCCGATCAGGATCTGGTTGGCCGACAGACCATGCCCGGTGATGAACTGCACCAAGCCCGAGCTGGCTCCGGAGAATGACAGAATCTGCGCAAAGGTGGTGGCGCCCAGGATGATGAACAAAATCATGCCGGAAATGCCTGCCGTGCCTTTGAGGGCTTTGAGCACCGCGTCCCAACGCAACACGCGGTACAGCGCCGCCAGGAGCATGGTGGCAAAAGCACCTAAAGCGGCGCATTCTGTGGGGGTGGCCCAGCCTGCAGCCAAAGCGCCCACCACCACGCCAAAAATCGACAGCGTGGGCAGGACATAGGCAAACAGCAAATGCCATCGCGCCCAACCGTGGTGCTGCTCGACCTCGGTGTCGGCGGGGGCCAGGTGCGGGCTGATGCGCACGCGCACAATGATCCACGCCACAAAGGCCACCGACAGCAAAATGCCGGGCATCACGCCGCCCAGCAGCAGTTTGGAAATCGAGATGCCCGACAACGAGCCCAGCAGCACGGTGAGGGCCGAAGGCGGGATCAGCATGTCCACCGCGCCAATGGCCATGATGGGGCCGGTGGCGATGGTGGGGTGGTAACCGCGCGCCAGCATGACGGGCAGCATGAGGGAACCCAACATGGCCGTGGTGGCGATGGTGGAGCCCGAGATGGCCGAAAACACTGTGCCCGCCACCACAGCGACCACCGCTAAGCGACCCGGTACGCGGATGATGAGCCGCTCCACGCCTTCAATCACTTTGAGTGCCAGTCCGGTGTGAAACAAAATCTCGCCCATCAGCACAAACAGTGGAATGGGCGTGAGCGCAAAAGCCGTGACCGAACTCACGCTGTTGCGCACCAGTTGCACCAGCCCGGGTTCACCCCCCATGTAGAGCACGGCACCCACGATGTTGACGCCCAAAAAAGTCAGGGCCACCGGCATGCCCATGAACAGCAGCAAGGTGGAGCCGCCCAACATCAACCAGGCCGCGATTTGCCAACTGCTCATATCCAGGCTCCAAGGGGGAAAACGTTCACGGGGGAATTCAAATTCAAGCAGCGCTCACCGCGTCCTGACGCGGACCGCGCTCGGCATGCAGCAGGCGGTGCATGCGAAACACCATCTCGACGGACAGCAAGACAAAGACCACCGGCAATGGCGCCAGCGACCACCACTCGGGTGTGACCAGGGTTTTGATGCTCAAAGACCCTGCCGCATAACTGGCCCAAGTGGCCTGGGCACCGTACCAGGCCAGCACCAAACAACACATCAGGCCGAGCACATCGCCCACCCATTCCAGCGCCCAGGCGGCGCGCGGTGGAATGGCTTGCAGAAAAATGTCCACCCGGATGTGCTGACCCTGGCGCAGCAGCCAAGGGGCGACGCACATGGTGATCAGGTACAGCATCAGCTCAGACACCTCGTTGCTCCAGGACAGCCCCAGCGGCATGCCGGGGATGGCCAGGTTGCGCAGCGCCACGTCGACCACGATGATGAGCATCATGGCCAGCAGCAGCAGGCAGCCGAACAGGGCCAGTGCGGACATCCACCGGCCAAACCGTTCAGACAGCGCGTTCATCATTTCGAGAACAATGCCTTGAAGCGCGCAGCCACTTCAGGGCTTTGCTTGGCCGCACCGGCCCAGCCAATGTCGTAGGCCTTGTCGCGAAAGGCCTTGCTGGTGGCTGCATCAAAGCTGATGGTTTGAATGCCGGCTTTGGCCTGACGGGCGATTTCTTCTGCTGAATACTTTGCCCAGAAGGTGTTTTCTGCTTCCAGCGCGAGCAACTGCTTTTGCAGGTAATTGCGCTGCGCATCGGTGAGCTTTTTGTAGGCGGGCAGGTTCATGATCAGCGAGACCTCGGCGTCGTAGAAACCGGGGTCGATGCGGAACTTGGTTTTTTCATGCCAGTTCAGATCAAAAATGCCGCCAATCGGCCAGCCATAACCATCGACCACACCGCGCTCCAGCGCGGTGTAGACCTCGCCCGGTGGCGTGGTGATCACGCTGGCGTTCAGCGCCTGAAAGAAGTCACGGTACACGGGTGTGATGCGGATTTTTTGTCCCGCCAGGTCGGGCTTGTCGACCTTCTTGTTGGTGTAGATGTGGAAGGGCTGGTTCTCCACCATGCGGGCCAAGTACTGCATGTTGCCTTTTTCGTTCCAGACCTTGTTAATGGCATCGAACGCGCCGTTTTTGCGTTGCTCGGCCACCGGTATCTGTGTCAACTTCAGAAAGTCGGCTTCGGGCATGACGTTGGTGTAAAACGCGCCCGTGTTCAAGGCCATGTCGACCACGCCGGTCTTGACCGCGTTGCCCAGCTCAAACGAGGGAATGGCGCGTGGCCCACCGATGAAGTTGATTTGCAAAACGCCTTTGCCCTCAGCGTTGACCTTGTTGATCCAGGGCTGCAGGCGTTGCACGTAGATGCCGTTTTCGGCAAAGCCGCTGATCAGGCGCAGGGTGACTTCTTGCGCCAGCGTGGCCGAACTGGCGCCGAGTGCCAAAACCAGTGCGGTGGCCTGGGTGAGTAAACGTCTTTTCATGGGCTTGTCTCCTGTTGTGGTTGGGGTCGATCGAAAATTTGAAGGGTAATCGTGTTGGTCCATGTGCAGGCGTCACGCAGGTGCCAGTTGGTGCACGGCCTGGTCGAGCGCCTGGCCACTGTCGTCGGCCAGGGCTGCTTTGCGCAAGGCGCTCAGACGGTTGGCTGCATCGGGCAGCTGTTGCAGGCGTGGCAATGTGGTCATGAGTTTTTCAAAATGCCGCCAGCCCCGTGCATGGGTGTCGCCATAGCCTTTGACCAGCTGCTGAGCGTGCAGAACTTCGAGCGCCAGATCGGCATGCTGGGGCAACAGCTGCAGAGCTTGCGCCCACCAACTTTCGATGCGTTGTTGCTCGGTTTCAAAGCGCAAAGACACAGGCCGAATACGACGCAAGCTGGCCACACAATAAAGCAGCAGAAAACCGCGCAATGAACTGGTTTGCACCACGCGGCCTTTTTGCGTGAAACGGCCGACCACGGCGCGGGCTGTCTTGGAACCCAGCAACCAGCGGCCCAGGCCCGCAGGCAGGGTGTCGGCGATTTCTTCCAGGCGCGGGTGCATGAATTCGTGGATGTCGATCAGCTGCTTTTCGTTCAAGCTCACTTCCTGGCTCACGCGTGCGAAACGTGAGCGGCGGGTTTTCAAATCGGCCACGCGCACCGTGTCTTCGTAAGACATCCACAAGGCCAGGTGCCGAGCGCCTTCGCGCAGGATCTCTTCGGCCAAGCTGGTGGCCGTGTTGGACGAGGCCAGTGCACTGGCCATGTCTTGCAAGCGCCGCGCATACAGCGAGGCATAGCCCACGTCCTGGTAATCGGCCAGCCTCGTCAAACCCGAGGCGATGACCTCGTGCGCCGCGGGGGCGAACACGCCTTCCAGACTTTGTGCCAAGCCCTGCAACTTGGGGCCGACTTGGCGGTGCAAAGGCAAAGCCACAGGGGTGGCATCGGCCACGCTGGACGTGCTGGGCTGCAGCACCTGCATGGCTGCATCAAAGCCTGCAGCAAAAGCCTTCAGGCTGGTTTTGACGCCCACACCGCTGCGCTCGATGGTGGCTTCAAACTGCGCTCTGGAAAACGGCAGTCGCCCGCTGGCGGCCAACGCCCCATACAAGGCAGGGGCAATCAGGCTGCCGGTTTGCTCGGCCAGTTGGGCAAAGTCAGCGCTGATGAACTGCCGCGCTGCCGCTTGCGCCCCGGCCAGCAGCTTGGCCTCGTCCACCCGCCCATCGCCCATGGCGGTGCGCTCGGTCATCGAATAGACGCGGTGCGAAGACGCGATGAAGGTGGTTTTGTGGGGGTCCACCAGCCCGCGCTGCAAGGCGCGACCGGCTTCCATCAATTCGGAGGCGAGCACGATGTCGACTTCGCCCGGAAAGGGGCTGAGCGCCATCACGGGCATCTGGCCTGAAGGGGATGCCGCTTGCGGGTACATCTCGATGTAGTACACCGTGGCGCCGGTGCGCTGCGCTACGCCTGGCACCGAGGTGGTCTGGGCCCAATGGCCGTTGTGCTCGGCCAGGTCCACCAGCCAGTCGGCCAGCACACCGCCGCCTTCACCGCCCATGGCCAAAATGGCCAGGCTGATGATGCCTTGGGGTTGCTTGGTGTCGTTCATGCGGCAATGCCCTCCAGGCGGCGTTCAATGCGGTTTTGCAGCCAGCCAATCACGCGCTCACGCAGGCTTTGTTTGAACCGGTCCCAGGCGGTGGGGTTGTTGATGATCTCGGCCCGGTAAAACGAGGGGCAGAGCACGGCAGCGTGCGCAACCTCACCGCACAAACCGCAGCCCACGCAACTGTCGGCCACGGCCGCCACCGGGTCCTGGCGCAGCGGGTCGGGGTTGGGTTTGATGCTCAGAGAAGGGCAGCCCGACAGGCGAATGCAGGAGTGGTCGCCGGTGCAGGTGTCCGGGTCGATGCCAAAGCGCTCACGCACCACGCGTTCGCCTTTTTGGATGCGTTGTCGAATCAGCGGCTTGACGCGCCTTTGCCGGTTGAGCATGCACTCACTTTGCGCCACGATGACCTTGGGGCCTTGCTGCTTCGTGGTCAGGGCGTCACGCAGGGCTTGGCGCATTTGGTCCAAGCTGTAGGTGTTGGTGACGGTCTTGACCCATTCGACGCCCACACCGCGCACGGCCTTTTCAATCGGGTTGTTGGTGTTGCGGATCGGGTTGATGGCTTTGGACGACAGCACGTCTTGTCCGCCCGTGGCGGCCGAATAACCGTTGTCCACCACCAGCAGCAAGTTGTCGGACTGGTTGAACACCGCGTTTCCCACGCCGCTGGTCAAGCCGTTGTGCCAGAAACCGCCGTCGCCCATGATGGAGACGGTGCGTTTGCTCGTCTCGCTGGTGTTGAAGGCCGACGCGCCCGCCCAGCCCAGGCCATAGCCCATGGTGGTGGCGCCAATGTTGAAGGGCGGCAGGATCGAAAACAGGTGGCAGCCGATGTCGCAACTCACATGGTGCTGGCCCAGCTCTTTCTCGATCATCTTGATGGCCGTGAAGATGGGCCGTTCGGGGCAACCGGTGCAAAACGAGGGTGGGCGCGGGTGGACTTGGGCCACCGCTTCGCTGATCGCCAGTTGGTTGCTCGCTTGAACTGCGGGCACCGTTGCTGGCAGCAGGTGCGCCGCGTATTGCGCGATGAAAGCTCGGATGCCTTTGAGCACCACCCCGCCGGTGTATTCGCCGCCCATGGGCAGCACGTCTTTGCCGTGGATGTGGGTGTTCAGACCCGCTTTGTGCAAGATGCTGTGGATGTTTTGCTCGATGAAGTCGGGCTGGCCTTCTTCCACCACCAGCAGGCCGCGCTTGCCGGTGCAAAAGCGTTTGAATTCATCGTCGACCAGGGGGTAGGTGATGTTCAGCACATACAGCGGAATGTCGGTCTTGCCGAAGTCGTCGGCCAAGCCCAGCAGCTGCAGTGACCGCACCACACCGTTGTACAGGCCGCCTTGCATGACGATGCCAAAGTCCTGTGCACCTTCAGAAAAGAATTCGTTGAGCTGGTGTTCCTGGATGAACTTCAGGGCCGCAGGCCAGCGCTTGTGGGTTTTTTCTTGCTCGTGCAAATAGCTGGCGGGTGGCAGCACAATGCGGTTGACATCGCGCTTGGGATTTTCAATGGCGTCTTTGAGCGTGAAGCTGGGCCGCACGTTGTCGCGGGTGGGAAAGCGGCCATGCACATGGCAGGCGCGGATGCGCAACTCCAGCATCACCGGCGTGTTGCTGGCTTCCGACAATTCAAACCCTTTTTCCACCGCGTGCACGATGCTGGGCAGGTTGGGGCGCGGGTCGATCAGCCAGACCTGCGACTTCATGGCAAAAGCGTGCGAGCGCTCTTGCATGATGCTCGAACCCTCGCCGTAGTCCTCGCCCACGATCAGCATGGCGCCGCCGGTGACGCCACCCGAGGCCAAATTGGCCAGCGCGTCAGACGCCACATTGGTGCCCACCGTGGATTTGAACGTGACCGCACCGCGCAGCGGGTAATTGACCGAGGCGGCCAAAGTGGCGGCGGCGGTGGCTTCCGAGGCGCTGTGCTCGAAATGCACACCCAGCTCCTGCAAGATGTCGTTGGCGTCGGTCAGCACATCCATCAGGTGCGAGATGGGCGCGCCTTGGTAACCTGCTACATACGACACGCCCGATTGCAGCAAAGCCTTGGTGACGGCCAGAATGCCTTCGCCGTGGAACTCGTCCCCATCGCCCAAGCGCAGTTTTTGCACCTCTTGCACAAACGAGCGTTCAGCCATGCCCAAAACCTTTCATGGGGTCTTGCCCCTTGGTGTTGCCAGATTCATGGCCTTCAATTTAGGTCAGTTGGGAAGGCGCGGCAAATGGATTCTTCCAATGCGCTACATTGATGGTGTGAATAATTGGTAAGAACCCTTATTCACATGAAACATGGGCAAGGCATGAATTTTCGACAACTCGACCTGAACCTTTTGCGTGTGCTGGTGGCCATCCACCGCACCCGATCTGTCACGGCCGCAGGCAAGGCTCTGGCCTTGTCGCAGCCCGCCACCAGCAATGCGCTGGCGCGTTTGCGTGAATTTTTTGGTGACGATCTGTTTGTGCGCTCACCTGCCGGGCTGCAGCCCACCCGCTTGTGCGAGCAACTGGCGCCGGCCATGCAGTCGCAACTGCTGGCCATGGAGAGCTTGGTCCTCAACCACCAGCCCTTCAATGCCCAAAGCAGCCAGCGCCATTGGCGGTTGTCTTTGTCTGATTTGGGTGAGATCTTGTTTTTGCCGCGCTTGGCGGCGGCGTTGCGCAGTGAATCGCCGCTGGCCTCTTTGTCCAATATTTCAGTGGATGCAGCCCAGGTGGCATCGGCTTTGGAGGCGCGTGAGATCGACATGGCCATTGGCATCTTGAAGCCGCAGCACCGGGGCATTCGCAGCCAGTTGCTCTTCAAGGAGCGTTACATGGCCATTTCTTCCCAAGACTGGTCACCCACCCCCCGTGGACGTGGCAAGACGCTCAGCCTGGCGCAATTGGCACAAGCCCGTTTTGTGGTGGTGTCGCCCACCGCCACTTTCCATGGCAGCGTTGAAAAAATGTTGATGGGCATGAAACTGCAAGACCGCATTCTGGTCAGGCCCCGTCACTTTGGGGCCATTGCGGTGCTGGCTCAGAGCACCGATTTGCTGTGCATCGTGCCCGAGATGTACGCCCGCGACCTGAGCCAGCGCCAACAACTGCAGATGTGGACGATTGAAGAGGCGCCGGTCTATGAAGTGAACCTGGTCTGGCACACCAGCACCGAGCAAGATGCCGATCAGCAGTGGATGCGGGGCGTGATTGAGCGGCTGTTCAGCAGGGATTGAAGACCACACAATGGCCCGTGACGGCGGGCTGGGGAGGGGGTCTTGGTTCAGTGCGTGGCAGAAAGGTCGTCGCCCATTTCCTCGTCGCCCGAGTCCACGTTGTGGCGCAGCACCCGCACGCCGTGCTTGCTCAAAATCTCCACGTACACCGATGACGCGCCCGCTTTGGCGGCGGCGTCCACGGCTTCGATCACGCCGCTCACTCGCACGACTTCGGCGGTGTCGGCGGTCAGGCCCACTTTGCAGTCAAAGTCCCAAAAGTCCACGCCTTTGGGCACATCGCGGTTGCGCTCGCGCTTGAAATATTTGCGAATGTCGTGCTTGACGGCTTCGAGCACGCGGTCGGGGTGCTTGCCTTCGGCTTGCAGGGGGTAGTTCTTTTTCATGGGGAGTCCTGGGAGGGGTGGCAAGCGCCCGTTCCGGACGTGAATGCAGGGGCGGATTATCGCTGGTTTGTCGGGCTCTTTGAGCTTGTCAGCCTGCCAGACTTGTGCATTTTGATGCATTTATGCAAAAATGCAGATATGCGTACTTCATTTGATATTCCCGATCCGCTGTTCAGGCATCTCAAAACCCGGGCCGCCCAGGAGGGGCGCACCCTGCGCGATCTGCTCATTGAACTGGTGGAGCGGGGCCTGAGCGCCCGCGAGGTGGTGGACCCGCAAAAGCGGTTTGAAGCCAGGCCCCAGGTCATTCCAAGCCAAGGCCCACTGGCCATGCCTTTGGGCCAAATGAGCAATGCCGATTTGTACGAAATCATCAACGAGGACGACGATGAGCGAGCCATCCAAAACCTGGGGCGTCGCTGAGGCCTCTGCCAATTGGCGACTGGCACCGGGCGATTTACCCGATGTGAATGTCTGGGTGAGCCTGTGCTGCGCCGCACACCCTTCTCATGCATCGGCCATGCGTTATTGGCAATCGGCTTGCGATGCCGGAACCCCGTTGTGGTTTTGCCGCACCACCATGCTGGGCTTGGTGCGCTTGCTGTCTCAACCCCGTGTGATGGGACCCAATGTCTTGAGCCTGACGCAAGCCATGGCCATGTACCGGCAGTGGTTAAGTACCCCAGCGGTGGGTTTGTTGATGGACCCGCCGGGTCTGGATGATGCGATCGAGGCGATTTTGGGCAGGCGGTTGGACCCGCAGCCCATCCGGTTGTGGACCGACATGGCCCTGGCCGCCACCGCACAAAGTGCGGGTTTGCGCATGGTCACCTTCGACAATGACTTTGAGCGCTTCGGTCTGGAGCGCTGTTTGGTGTTGCAAGGGGATTGAGCCCCGGGCGCTGTCCGCTCAGCGCCCCGACTGGAACCGGTACTTGAGCTGGAAACTCACCGCGCCATACAGCCGGTCTTTGAGGGGGGGCACCAGCGCCACATTCAGGCCCCAGTGCCCGCGCTCCAGACTGGCTGTGGGGATGACGGCCGGGAACCAGCCGCCGTTGAAGGCGTTGGGGTAGCCATTGAAAGCGCCTCCCACCACGCCGAGCTTCACATCCCCCAAACGCCAAGGCTGGTAATAAGCGCCCACGTAACTGGAGTGGGCGTTGTTGCTGTTGATGAAGCGCCCGGCCGTGACACTCCAGGTGTCGTCGAGCGCGTATTCAAAGCCCAGCCCCGGGTTGGCGTTGCGCAGGCCCTTGTTGGTGTCAAAGTGGGCTGAGTAAAACCCGGCGTTGACCCACAGGCGATCGGCCTCGAATTGGGCTTGGGTGCTGGTGGTCAGCGCACACAGGACGAAGGCGAACAAAGCCTGAAACGGATGGCGTCGATTCAAATCAGACACAAAATGTCCACACCTTGCGGGGCGCTCACACAGAAATTGGTCAAAGCGTTTTGAACACGTCGCCTGCCACGCGCACGGTTTCGGCAATGTCGGCTTCGGTGTGGGCTGCGCTCACAAAACCGGCTTCGTAGAGGGCGGGGGCGATGTAGACGCCGCCGTCCAGCAAACCGTGGAACAGCTTGTTGAACTTGGGGCTGTCGCTGGTCATGACCTGGGCGTAGTTTTGCGCCAATTCGGGCAGCAAGAAAAAGCCAAACATGCCGCCTTGGCAATCGGCGCTGAATGGCACGCCCGCGCTGGCGGCAGCGCCTTTGAGGCCATCGACCAGGCTTTGTGTGCGGGCACTCAATGCGTCCCAAAAGCCGGGCTTGGCGATCTCACGCAATGTGGCCAGACCGCAAGCGGTGGCTACCGGGTTGCCGCTGAGCGTGCCTGCTTGGTACACCGGGCCGGTGGGGGCCAGCTGGCGCATGATCTCGCGCGGGCCACCAAAAGCGGCCAGCGGCATGCCGCCGCCAATCACTTTGCCCAGCACCGTCATGTCGGGCTTGAAGCCAGGGATGAGGTTTGCGTAAACGCTTTGCGCGCTGCCCAAAGCCACGCGAAAGCCCGACATCACCTCGTCAAACACCAGCAGCGCGCCGTGCTCGGTGCACAGCTCGCGGCAGCGTTTCATGAAGGGCACGCTGGCGCGCACAAAGTTCATATTGCCCGCGATGGGTTCGATCATCACACAGGCCAGTTCCTTGCCGTGCAGGGCAAAGGCTTCTTCCAGTTGCTGCACGTTGTTGTATTCGAGCACCAAGGTGTCGCGCACCACTTCGAGTGGCACACCGGCGCTGGTGGGGTTGCCAAAGGTGGCCAGGCCGGAACCGGCTTTGACCAGCAGCGCGTCGGCATGGCCGTGGTAGCAGCCTTCGAACTTGATGAACTTGGTGCGGCCGGTGGCACCGCGGGCCAGGCGCAGCGCGCTCATGCCCGCTTCGGTGCCCGAGCTGACCAGGCGCACCATTTCCATGGACGGCACATGCTTGAGGATTTCTTCGGCCAGCTCTATCTCGCGCTCGGTGGGCGCACCAAACGAGAAGCCGTCGAGCGCGGCTTTTTGTACCGCTTCGAGCACGGCGGGGTGGCCGTGGCCCAGGATCATGGGGCCCCAGGAACCGATGTAGTCGATGTATTTCTGGCCATTGGCATCCCAGAAATAAGCGCCTTGGGCACGCTGTACAAAGCGGGGGGTGCCGCCCACGGCGCGAAAGGCACGCACGGGGGAGTTGACGCCACCGGGAATCACTTGGGCAGCGCGGTCAAACAGTACTTGGTTGCGGTCGGTCATTTTTGTCTCGGGTTTTAATGTTTGGTTTCGTTGAACGGCACTTCAAAATAATCAGCGCCGGGGTGAACTTCGGGGCCTTCTTCGTCGCCGGTTTCTTCGCCCTCGGGCAGCGCCCAAAACAGGCGATCCGGAATGACTTGCCCCATGCCGGGCCGAAAACCTTCGTCGAGGCAGCGGTCCAGGTAGTGCAGGGCTTCGCTGGTGGCTTCGGGCAGGTCCATGCCGGTGGCCAGCAAGGCGGCCAGCGCTGCGGTCAGGGTGTCGCCCGCGCCCGCAAACACCGCTTCGATGCGCTCGAATTTTTCATGGGCCAAGACCGTTTCAGGCGAGGCCAGGGTGTTGTCAATGTGTTGATCGGGCAGTGGCAGACCCGTGACCAGGGTGTAGGGCACGCCCAACTCTGCAGCGGCTTTGGCGATGTCGCGCGGACCGGGGTTGCGCTCGCCCGTCCATTCGGGCAAAAGCCAGCGGCGCAGCGTGCTGTGGTGGCCCACCAGCACGCTGGTTTGGGGCAAAAGCAGCTCGCGAAAGGCATCCAGATAGGCGTCGATCTTGTCGTCTTCCCACCACGACAAATTGGGCATGTAGGCCACCAAGGGCACGCCGTCGTAGTCATCAGACAGCTCGGCAATGACCGCAATGCTCTCGGGGGTGCCGACAAAGCCGACCTTGATGACCTGCACCGGCACGTCCTCGGCCATGGCGCGGGCCTGGTCGTGCACGGCTTCTTCGTCCAGTGGATAAAAGTCGGTGATGCTGCTGGTGTCGCGCACATAGGCGCCGGTGCACACGGGCATGCAGTGCGCCCCCACCGAGGCCATGGCCACCGCGTCACAGCTCAGGCCACCCGCACCGCTGGGGTCATTGGCATTGAAGGACAACACACAGGCCAAGCTGGCCGATTCATCGTCGGCCAGAATCTGTTCAATGTCAGGGATGTCGGGGCTGGAATCGGTCATTTGGAAGTCGAATGTCAGGGTCTTCGCACGCGCCTCGGGAGAACGCGATGAGCGGGCCGATACAATCAAATCATTCTATTCGACTCTCTGATTGCGACACTGTGATGGAACACAAAACCTGGATGTGCCTGATTTGCGGCTGGATCTACGACGAAGCCCTCGGCGACCCCGAACATGGCATTGCCGCCGGCACCAAATGGGAGGACGTGCCCATGAACTGGACTTGCCCCGAATGCGCGGCCCGCAAGGAAGACTTCGAGATGGTGGCGATCTGATCGCACCAACCCCTTGCAGAGCAACAGGCAAGGGATAAATCCTTCGCAGGAGCCCACCCCGTGGGCGATGGGCGTGGCACACGCCCTCAACGGCATGGCCCAACAACCATCGCCTTCAACGGCATGGCGTTGAAAACCATCGCCCACAGGGTGGGCTCCTACAACACAAGACCCTCGAAATTTCTAGCAACAGGCAAGGGATAAATCCTTTGTAGGAGCCCACCCCGTGGGCGATGGGCGTGGCACACGCCCTTAACGGCGTGGCCCAACAACCATCGCCTTCAACAGCATGGTCCTGTAAATCATCGCCAACAGGGGTGGGCTCCTACAACACAAAACCCGGATGCGCAGGCCGCGTGATCAGTCGGCTTTTTTCTTCACCACCGCATACCGGGCCAGGGTTTTGTCGCGGGCTTCGGCGTGGTCCACGATGGGGGCTGGGTAGGTTTTGCCGATGACCACCTCGGCCGCTTGCAGTTCCAGCGGCTTGGCCAGCCAAGGCGCGTGCAGCGCGGCCGTGGGCAGGGCCGCCAACTCAGGCACGTAGCGGCGGATGAATTTGCCCTCCGGGTCAAACTTTTCGCTCTGGCTGATCGGGTTGAAGATGCGAAAGTAAGGCTGTGCATCACAACCGCTGGAGCTGGCCCACTGCCAGCCGCCGTTGTTGGCCGACAGGTCAAAGTCGTTCAGGTGGGTGGCAAAGTACTTTTCGCCCCAGCGCCAGTCGATCCCCAAGTCCTTGACCAAAAAGCTGGCCACCACCATGCGCAAACGGTTGTGCATGTAGCCTGTTTGGTTGATCTGGCGCATGGCCGCATCCACCAGCGGGTAGCCGGTGCGGGCTTCGCACCACGCGTCAAACAGTTTGTGGGCGTGGGGGCCGTGTTCCCATTGGATGGCGTCGTAGTCGGGCTTGAAGCTTTGGCCGTGGCCTACATGCGCAAAGTTGTGCAGCACCTGCACATAAAAGTCGCGCCAGATCAGCTCGGACAGCCAAACGCTCGCGCCGGGGCTGCCTGTCAGCATGCGGGCATGGGCCTCACGCGCCAGCTGGCGGATCGACACGGTGCCAAAGCGCAAATGCACGCTCAAATAACTGGGGCCTTTGACGGCCGGGAAATTGCGTGTGTCTTCGTACTGGTCAATCCGCGTCAAAAAGTCTTGCAGCAAGGCCTGGGCACCCGACTCGCCGGTCGGGATTTTCAGGGCCTGCAGGTTGGTGGGCTCAAAGCCGATGTCTTGCAGGGTGGGCACTGGCTGGGCCAGATCATCCGGTCGGGGGGCCAAGCGGGTGGCAAAAGGGGCCACTGGCCAGGCCTGCAGGTCTTCGGGCGTGAGTTTTTTCAGCCAGGCGTTCTTGTAGGGTGTGAACACGCTGAAGGGCTTGGCCATTTGGGTCAGCACCTCATTGCGCTCGAACACCACATGGTCCTTGAAGGTGTGCAGCACGATGCCGTGGTCTGCCAAGTGGCCGCGCACCTGGATGTCGCGGGCCAGCGCCTGGGGCTCGTCGTCGTGGTTGGCAAACACCGCCTGGGCCTGCAGGTGCTGGGCCAGTTTGACGATTTTGTCCTTGGCCACGCCATGGCGCACGATCAGGCCTGCTTTGGGGTGGCCTGCCAACTCGCGCAATTGGGCATCGACTTCGACCAGCGATTCGCGGATGAACTCGACCCGGCGGTCGGCGCGGGGCAGGGCGTCCAGGATGTCGGTGTCGAAGACAAAGGCCACATGCACCCGTTGGCAATGTTTCAGGGCTTGGTGCAGGGCGGCGTGGTCGCTCACGCGCAGGTCGCGTCGCAGCCAGACCAGACCGCAAGAAAAAGGGGTTTCCATGGGGGTGTGCAGGGTTGGGTCAATGAATGCACCCGTGGCCCCGACCGAGGGGCGGGGCCGCTAAAATCGGTGCATGACCGATTGTGCCTCCATTGACCTCAAGCATCATTTCCTGATCGCCATGCCCGGGTTGGAGGACGAGACTTTTGCCCGCAGCGTTGTCTACATGTGCGAGCACAGCCCGCGGGGCGCCATGGGCCTGATCATCAACAAGCCCTCTGACATCAGCATGCGCCATTTGTTTGACAAGGTGGATCTGCCCCTGCGCCGAGAAGACTTGATACAAAACCCGGTGGGGCACGGCGGGCCTGTGCAGACCGAACGTGGCTTTGTGCTGCATGACCCCTTGCGCATGGAAAAACCCCAAGAAGACGGCGGGTCGATTTATGCCTCGACCCTCAGCGTGCCTGGCGGGCTGGAAATGACCACCTCGCGTGACGTGCTCGAAGCCCTGTCGTCTGGCGCAGGCCCGCGCCGCGTGCTGGTCACGTTGGGCTACGCCTCTTGGGGCGAAGGCCAGCTCGAATCCGAGCTGGGCGAAAACACCTGGCTGACGGTGCCCGCATCGGCGGACGTGATTTTTGAGGTGCCCATGGCCGAGCGTTACGACCGCGCCTTGGACCTGCTGGGCCTCAAAAGCTGGATGCTTTCGCCCGACGCGGGGCATGCATGAGCGGCGTGAACGACGTGGTGCCCGCCAACCAACAGACTTTTCTGGCATTTGACTACGGCCTCAAACGCACCGGCGTGGCCGTGGGCAACCGCCTGATGAAAAGCGCTACCCCGCAAGGCACGATTGCCGCCGAGGGCGATGCCCGGTTTGAACACATCGCCAAACGCATCAAGGAGTGGCAGCCCGACGCGCTGGTGATCGGTGTGCCCACCCACCCCGATGGCGGTGAGCACGAAAACACCTTGCGCGCCCGCAAGTTCGGTCGCCAGCTGCGCGGCCGCTTTGGCTTGGCAGTTTATGAAGTGGACGAGCGTTACACCACGACCGAAGCCCATTCTTATGGCGCCAAAGACGCCGATGCGGCGGCAGCGGCCATCATTCTTGACCAATTTTTAAGGAGCCTTGCATGAAGCCCCCACGCTCTGCACTTCGTGTCATCGCTGCCCCCCGCGGGGGCGCTGTTTTCCCTTGCGGCGGCCCGGCGGGAGAACTGTCATGAGTGCCCTCGCTCTCGACGCCGAGGCCCTGTACCAAGAACTTCTGCGCGGTGTGCGCAGCCTGTGCCAGACCGACACCCGCTTGGTCGGCATCACTTCGGGTGGCGCCTGGCTGGCTGAGCGCCTGCAGCGCGACCTGGGCCTGTCCGGTGAGTCGGGCCAAGTGTCTTCGGTCATGCACCGCGACGACTTTGCCCAACGCGGCCTGTCGGCGGGCGGTCAGACCAGCCTGCCGTTTGAGGTGGATGGCGCCGATATCCTGGTGCTCGACGATGTGCTCTATACCGGGCGCACCATCCGCGCGGTACTGAACGAGATTTTTGACTACGGTCGTCCCGCCCGCGTGCAGCTGGCGGTGCTGGTGGACCGGGGCGGGCGTCAGTTGCCGGTGCAAGCCGACTACGCCGCTGCCCGTGTGGCCCTGCCCGAGACGCAATCGCTGGCGCTGGCCCGCGATGCGCAGGGCCGTTTCAGTTTTGACGTGGAGAACAAAGCCTGATTGAGGTAAGAACAACATGCTCTACAAACGCAACAACCCCCAACTGAACAAAAACGGCGAGCTGATCCACCTGCTCTCCACTGAAGGCTTGTCCAAGGACATCCTCACGCACATCCTCGACACGGCGGCCAGCTTCGTCAGCGTGAGCGACCGCGAAGTGAAAAAGGTGCCGCTCTTGCGCGGCAAGAGCGTGTTCAACCTGTTCTTCGAGAACAGCACCCGCACCCGCACCACCTTCGACATCGCCGCCACCCGCCTGTCGGCCGACGTCTACACGCTCGACATCGCGCGGTCGTCGGCCAGCAAGGGCGAGTCGCTGCTCGACACCATCGCCAACCTGAGCGCCATGGCCGCCGACATCTTTGTGGTGCGCCACAGCGAGTCGGGTGCGCCTTACCTCATCGCGCAACACGTCGCGCCCCATGTGCACGTGGTCAATGCTGGTGACGGGCGCCATGCCCACCCCACCCAAGGCTTGCTGGACATGTACACCATCCGGCACTACAAAAAAGATTTCACCAACCTCACCGTGGCCATCGTGGGCGACGTGCTGCACTCGCGGGTCGCGCGCTCGGACATCCACGCATTGACCACCTTGGGCTGCGCCGAAGTGCGCGTGGTTGGCCCCAAGACCCTGGTGCCTGCCGACATGGCGCAAATGGGCGTGCGCGTGTGCAACAACCTCGAAGAAGGCATCAAGGGCTGCGATGTGGTCATCATGCTGCGCCTGCAGAACGAGCGCATGAGCGGCGCGCTGCTGCCTTCCAGCCAGGAATACTTCGAGAGCTTTGGCCTGACCCCCGAAAAACTGCAACTGGCCAAGCCCGACGCCATCGTCATGCACCCCGGCCCGATCAACCGTGGCGTCGAGATCGACTCGGCCGTGGTCGACGGCCAGCAAAGCGTGATCTTGCCGCAGGTGACCTTTGGCATCGCGGTGCGCATGGCGGTGATGAGCATCGTCGCGGGCAACGAGGCATAAGGACAAAAACATGAAGATCCTGATTCAAAACGGCCGCGTCATCGACCCCGCCAGCGGCTTTGACCAAACGCTTGATCTGGCCATTGCCGCAGGCCGCATTGTGGCCGTGGGCCAAGCCCCCGCCGACTTCCATCCCAGCCGCGTGATCGATGCCAAGGGCTGCATCGTGGCCCCCGGTCTGGTCGATTTGGCTGCTCGCCTGCGCGAACCCGGGCAGGAGCACGCGGGCATGCTCGAGAGCGAGATGGCCGCAGCCGTGGCCGGTGGGGTGACCAGTCTGGTCTGCCCGCCCGACACCGAGCCGGTGCTCGATGAACCCGGTCTGGTCGAGATGCTGCGCTACCGCGCCGAAAAACTGCACCAGGCCCGCGTGCTGCCTTTGGGCGCACTGACGGTGGGCCTGAAGGGCGATGTGTTGACCGAGATGGGCCAACTCACGGCTGCAGGCTGCGTGGGTTTCAGCCAAGCCGAGGTGCCAATTCCCAGCACCCAGGTGCTGCAACGCGCACTGCAATACGCCAGCACCTTTGGCTTCACAGTCTGGTTGCGCCCGCAAGAGCTGCATCTGGGCAAAGGCGTGGCCGCCAGTGGCGCGCTGGCTACACGCATGGGTTTGTCCGGTGTGTCGGTGGCCGCCGAAACCATTGCCCTGCACACGATTTTTGAGCTGGTGCGCAGCACCCGTGCCCGCGTTCACCTGTGCCGCATCAGCAGCGCCCAGGGCGTGGAGCTGGTCCGCGAGGCCAAGGCCGAAGGCCTGCCGGTCACGGCCGATGTGAGCATCAATTCGCTGCACTTGACCGATGCCGACATGGGCTACTTTGACAGCCGTGCGCGCCTGACGCCCGTGCTGCGCCAGCAGCGCGACCGCGATGCGCTGCGCGCAGGCCTGGCCGACGGCACGCTCGACGCGCTGGTGTCCGACCACACCCCGGTCGATGCCGATGCCAAAGCCCTGCCTTTTGCCGAAGCCGAACCCGGTGCCACCGGCATGGAACTGCTGTGGAGTCTGGCGCTCAAATGGGGTCAAGAGGCTGGGTTGGCCTTGCCACAAGTGCTCTCGCGCATCACGGCTGACCCAGCCCGCGTGCTGGGCGCATCGCTGGGCACCTTGCAAGACTCGGTGGGCCATCTGGCGGTGGGTGGCGTGGCCGATGTGTGCGTGCTGTCGACCGAAGACCACTGGCTGGTGAGCGAAGCATCGCTGCGCAGTCAGGGCAAGAGCACGCCGTTTTCCGGCTACGAGTTGCCAGGCCGCGTGCTGGCCACAGTGGTCGGCGGACACGTGGCATTCGAGGCCGCGTGAGCTTCCTTGTAGGAGCCCACCCCCGTGGGCGATGTGACGCGCAATGGTCCGCAGGTCATCTCCCGTGCGATCAAAACTCGCCAACTCAAGCAGCTGTAGAGGCATGAACTTTGTCATGGCCATCTGGAAATTCCTGCGCGGCCTGTGGCATGTGCTCATGGGCATGTGGACGATTTACGCCCGCTTTCCCCAACTGAGCCCCGAGCAGCGCGAAGCCCGTGTGCAAGCCTGGGCGCTGCAATTTTTGGCGCTGTGGGGCATCCACCTCAAGGTGCTGGGTCAACCGGTCGTCAATGGCCCGGCGCTCATCGTGGCCAACCACATTTCGTGGCTGGACATTCTGGTCATGCATGCGGCCCGGCACTGCCGCTTTGTCTCCAAGTCCGACATCCGCGACTGGCCTCTGGTGGGTATGCTGGCCACGGGCGCAGGCACGCTCTACATCGAACGCACCAGCCGCAAAGACGCGCTGCGCATGGTCAAGGACATGGCCGAGGCCATGAAAAACGGCGATGTGGTGGCGGTCTTTCCCGAAGGCACCACCAGCGATGGGCGCGAGCTCTTGCCCTTTCACGCCAACTTGATCCAGGCGGCCATCGCCGCCGAAGCTCCGGTGCAGCCCGTGTCGCTCAAGTTTGTGGACGCAGCCACCGGGCAGCCCAGTTTTGCGCCTTGCTACATTGGCGACGATACCTTGGTGGGCTCCATGTGGCGCACCCTGAGCGCGCCGGCCATCATTGCGGTGGTGCATTTTGGTGAGCCGCAAGCCGCCAACGGCCGCGACCGCCGCGCTTGGGCGCATGACCTGCGTGAAGACATCATCGGTTTGCGTGACGCAGCGTAGTTTGCAGGGGCTGGTGAGCGCTGTTGATCCGGCCCCTTGAAGTCTTGAACACCCTGCAAGTGATGACTTTTTTTGTAGGAGCCCACCCCCGTGGGCGATGTCACGCGCACCGCTTTGGCATGCCATCGCCCACAGGGGTGGGCTCCCACAAAGACAAATACCCTCTCCCCGAGGGCGGGGCTCCCACAAAGACAAACACCATCGCCCACGGCTCCGACGCCATGCTATGCCATGCAGGGTGCAAGGCGTGGATGGTGGGCGCTCAGACGAATTTGACCGGCTGGTATTGCGGGTCGGTGTGCTCGCAAGCCTCGGCTTTGGCGCAGGGCATCTGGCACAGTTCGCGGTCCGTCACCGGGCAGGCGCGGTTGAAAGTCACCACATGGTCCACCTCGGCGCGGATGCCAATCCATTCGCCCAGCTTGTGATCGTGGTGGCTGGGCACATGGGCCATGAGCTGTTCGCCGCTGGCCAGGCGCAGGGTGTACAAAAACTCCGAGCCGCGAAAGGCCTTGCGAACGATTTGCGCTTTCACCGGAGCATCGTCGTCGTGCACGATGTCGTCGGCCCGCAGCAGCACATCGCATTGCCCGCCTTCAAACGCGCAGGGCAGGGGGCATTCGGCCACATCGCGCAGCTCGCCCACCGGGGTGCTGACCAGGATGTGTCCGTCCACTTCGCGCAGCGTGGCGGGGGTGAACACGCCATGGCCAATGAAGTCGGCCACAAAGCGTGTGGCGGGGCGGTGGTAGAGGCTGTAGGCGTCGTCCCACTGGTGCAACTGGCCTTCGTTCATGACGCCGATCACGTCGCCAATGGCAAAGGCTTCCAGCTGGTCGTGCGTGACCAGCAGCGCGGTGGCCTTGGCGGCTTTGAGGATGTTGCGCACCTCTTGCGCCAGACGTTCGCGCAGGTCGATGTCCAGGTTGGAAAACGGCTCGTCCAGCAGCAGCAAGTCGGGTTGGGGGGCCAAGGCGCGGGCCAGGGCCACGCGTTGCTGTTGGCCGCCCGACAGCTCGTGCGGGAAGCGCTGGTCAGAACCTGTCAGCCCCACCAGTTCCAGCACCTCGGCCACCCGTTTTTGGCGCTCGGCTTTGGGCAGGTGCGCCAGGCCAAAACCCACGTTGCGGCCCACGTCCATGTGGGGAAAGAGTGCGTAGTCCTGAAACACCATGCCAATGCGGCGACGCTCGGCCGGTTCGGTGTGGCCTTTTTCGCTCACCACCCGTTGGGACAGCAATATTTGCCCGCCCGAGACCGGCTCCAAACCTGCCACTGCCCGCAGCAAGGTGGTTTTGCCGCAGCCCGAGGGCCCGATCAGCACGCCAATATCGCCCGAACGCAGCCCAAGGTTCACCCCCCGCACGGCAGGCGAGGTGCTGCCGGGGTATTGGATGTCCAGTTGGCGCAGTTCTAGAAACATGTGCTGGATTGTAGGCAGGTTGCCAAACAGGCCGAGACTGAGAGCCTGAAACTCCGGTGGGTCGGGTTTCTAAAAAATGTTGGCGGCTTGTTCTGTGGGAGCTTGCCTGCAAGCGATGGGCCGTTGGTCTGGTGCGTCTGCATTGCCAGCAGGCTGGCTCCTACAATACCCAGCTATATGCTGACCACTTTGGCCCGCCGTTTATCGGGCCTCCCCTCCTTTTTTTACGCCTTGCTGGCATTGGCTTTGGCCTTGCCGGTCTTGGCTGTGTTGGGCTCGTGGTTGCAGTGGAGCGGGCAAAGTGCCGACATCTTGCTGGAGATGGCGCGCACGGTGCTGCCCGATTACGCGCTGACCACGTTGGGCCTTTGCCTCATGGTGGCGGTGGGCGTGACGGTGCTGGGGCTGTCCACGGCAGCGCTGGTGACGCTGTTTGATTTTCCGGGGCGCGGTGTGTTGGAGTGGCTGCTGCTTTTGCCTTTGGCCATGCCCGCTTATGTGGTGGCCTATGCCTACACCGACTTTTTGCAGTTCAGCGGTCCGCTGCAGGTGGCCTTGCGCGAAGCGCTGGGCCTGCAGGGGCGTTTGTGGCCCGATGTGCGCAGCGTTTGGGGTGCTGCGCTGGTGTTCACGCTCTCGCTTTACCCTTATGTGTATTTGCTGGCACGCACCGCTTTGGTCGAGCGCGCCTCGGGCCTGATGGAGGCGGCGCGCCTGCTGGGCGCGCCCCTGTCGCGCCGCATCCGCGAGATTGCCTTGCCCTTGGCCCGACCTGCCGTCGCAGCTGGCGTGGCGCTGGCGCTCATGGAAACCCTGGCCGACTTTGGTGTCTCGAGCTATTTCGGCATTCAAACCTTCACGGCGGGCATTTACAAGGCCTGGCTGTCGATGGACAACCGCATCGCCGCCGCACAGCTGGCCACGGTGTTGCTGGCGGTGGTGGTGGTTTTGCTGCAGTTGGAGCAACGCGCCCAAAAACGCATGCGCTTCAACCAGGGGCGGGGTTCGCGCCAGGGCTCGGCCGAGGCGCAGCCGGTGCCCTTGCACGGCATTCGCCGCTTGCTGGCCTGGGGCCTGTGCAGCTTGCCGGTGTTGCTGGGTTTTGTGCTGCCGGTGCTCATCATGCTGCGGGCTTTTGTGGGCGAGACGACCGAGATGCCTTGGGAACGCTTTGGCCAATGGGCCTGGACCAGTTTGCGCCTGGGCGCGGTCACGGCGGTGCTGGCCGTGGGCGTGGCGCTGGCCCTGTCTTTCAGTGTGCGCACCCGCGCTGACCGCATCAGCCAGGGGGCCATCCAGTTGGTGGGCCTGGGTTATGCCATTCCGGGCGCGGTGGTGGTGGTGGGCTTGTTGTTGCCGGTGGGCTGGATTCAGCAAACCTGGCCTGCGTCGTCGGCAGGCGCTTGGATCACGGCCACCTCTTTGGGCCTGGTCTGGGCTTATCTGGTGCGCTTTTGTGCGGTGGCGCTGCAATCGGTGCAAAGCGGTTATGCGCGCATTCCGGCCAGCCTGGACGATTCAGCCCGCATGTTGGGCGTGACCGGCTGGGGCTTGATGCGGCGGGTGCACGCGCCCCTGCTCAAGCGCACCACCATGGCGGCGGCTTTGTTGGTGTTTGTGGACGTGATGAAGGAGCTGCCCGCCACCATGGTCCTGCGCCCCTTCAACAGCGACACGCTGGCGGTGGTGGCCTATCAGCTGGCGCGTGACGAGCGCCTGGGCGAAGCGGCCTTGCCCTCGCTGGCGCTGGTGTTGGTCGGGTTGATCCCGGTGATCCTGCTCAGCCGGACCTTGCGCCAACGCCACTGACTGGGGCCAAGGTACCGACTTTCCCAGCCTGCGGTCGATCCGTTTTTCAGGAAGACTTTTTGTGCTCGTCCATCGATTGCTCTTCGATGATCTGGCGCACGATGGCGCGGGCGTGGTCTTCCGTGATGCTGTATTCGCGCCGCAAATGTTCGATGGTTCTTTGCTCTTGCGCATCCAGGTGACCGTCTTTGAGCACTTCCTCGACTTCGGTGGTGAATTCGATTTCATGTGTGCGAACACGCGTGGCAAAAGCCGATGCCACGATGCCGGTCAGCAATGCCACGGTGAACACGCCTGACAGTGCGGTGAAGGCGCCAATCAATTTGCCCCAGGATGAGACGGGCGTGACATCGCCATAGCCCACGGTGGTGATGGTGATGATGGCCCACCACATGGCATCGGGAATGGTGCCGAATTTGTCGGGCTGCAAGGCGTGTTCAGCGTAATACATCAGGCATGCGGTGATGAGGATCGACAGGGCCAGCAGATAAATGGCCGATATGAAGGCATCTTTTTCTGCGTAGACCGATGCCAGCAGGTCTTCGAGCGCGGTGGAGTAATGCGACAGCTTCAGGATGCGCATGATCCGGATGACGCGCAGGAAGCGCAAGTCCAAGCCTGGCAACAGCGATTGCAAAAAGAAAGGCAAGACCGCAATCAGGTCGATCAGGCCATGAAAGCTCAGCATGTAGCTCAGGCGTCGTCCTGTCACGGTGGCTGGGGAGTGCAGGCGCTTTTCTGCGGCCGTCCAAACACGCACCAGGTATTCCACACTGAAAAACAAGATAGAAAAGGCGTCAAACAGCGCCAGAGCAAGGCCGTATTGCGCTTCGATGGCGGGCACCGATTCGAGGATGACGGCCAGAACGTTGCTCAGCACCATCAGGGTCAACGCCCATGAAAACAGCCAAGCGGCCTTTTTGTCTCGTGTACTTTTAAGTTCCAAAATCAGGAACAGCCGATGTCGCAGCGTAGGAGTTGCTTTCATGCGCCGATCTTATAGTTACTGCCCATTCAAGTTTTGAGCAACAGCCAAGAGTTTGATTTTTTTGGTAGGAGCCCACCCCGTGGGCGATGAGATTTTCTGTAGGAGCCCACCCCGTGGGCGATGGGATGTTGTGGGAGCCCACCCCGTGGGCGATGGGCGTGGAACACGCCCTCAACTTCACATCTGCCCAGTCTTCAAATACCGACTGTGCCAGCTCAGCGCTTCGTCCAGCAGGTGCGGCGTGTGCAGGCCCGCGCCGCTGTGGCGAGCGCGGTCCATGTAGTCCAGCAGTTGCGGGCGAAAGCTGGGGTGGGCGCAGCGCTCGACGATCAGCTGGGCGCGTTGCGTGGGGGCCAGGCCGCGCAGGTCGGCCAGGCCTTGTTCGGTCACGATGACTTGCACATCGTGTTCGGTGTGGTCGTGGTGCGAGACCATGGGCACGATGCACGAAATTTTGCCGCCCTTGGCCACCGAGGGGCTCATGAAGAACGACAGGTAGGCGTTGCGCGCAAAGTCGCCCGAGCCGCCAATGCCGTTCATGATGCTCGAACCCATGATGTGGGTGGAGTTGACGTTGCCGTAAATGTCGGCCTCGATCATGGCGTTCATGGCGATCACGCCCAGTCGGCGCACCAGCTCGGGGTGGTTGCTGATCTCTTGCGGGCGCAGCACGATGCGCTGGCGGTAAAAGTCGATGTTGCCGTTGAACTCGGCTGCTGCATCCGGGCTGAGCGACAGGGCCGTGGCCGAAGCGAACGCCAGCTTGCCCGAGCGCAGCATGTCCAGCATGCCGTCTTGAAGCACCTCGGTGTAGGCGGTCAGCTTGTCAAAAGGGCCTTGGTTGAGGCCGGCCAGCACCGCGTTGGCGATGTTGCCCACGCCCGATTGAAGAGGCAGCAGCTCGGGCGGCAGGCGGCCGGCTTTCACTTCGTGTTGCAGGAAGTCGATGATGTGGCCGGCAATGCGTGAGGACACCTCGCTGGGCGCGTCAAACGCCGAATTGCGGTCGGCGTGATCGGTGATGACGACCGCGATCACTTTGGCAGGATCGCATTGCAGATAAGGCTCGCCAATGCGGTCACTGGTTTTGACCAAGGGGATGGGCTGGCGGTGCGGCGGTAAATGCGTGCTGTAATAAATGTCGTGCATGCCCGCCAGTGCCGGGTTCTGGTGCAGGTTGACCTCAAGGATGATGTGCTTGGCTTGGTCCAGCCAGGTCTTGTTGTTGCCCACCGAAGTGGAGGGGATCAAGCGGCCATCGGGCAGGATACCGACCACTTCGATCACGGCCACATCAAGCTGGCCCAAAAAACCAAACCAAGCGGCTTGCGCCACATGCGACAGGTGCATGTCGGTGTAAAGCATTTGTCCGGCGTTGATGAGTTTGCGGCAGGTGGGGTCTGACTGGTAGGGCAGCCGCATCTCGATGCCCTGAGCCTGTGCCAGTGCGCCATCGAGTTCAGGCGCGGTGGAGGCGCCGGTCCACAAGCCAATGCGCGCATCGGTTTGGCCTGCGGCATGCAGGGCTGCCAGCCGCGAGGCCAGGGCTTGCGGCACGGCTTTGGGGTAGCCCGCACCGGTGAAGCCGCTCATGCCCACGTTGGCACCGACCGGGATCAGTTCGGCCGCTTGTTCTGCGGACATGATTTTGGCGTGCAGGGCGGCATTCAAGATGCGGTCAGCGGTGTTCATGCTTGTTCCGTGTGGGGCCAGGGCAGGGGTGCCTGGATGCTGAAACTGGTGTCAGTGCTCAGCGTTCAAAAGTCTAACAGGTAGCTTTGAGGAAATAAGGGTAAACCCTTTGTTCGTGCGCCAGTAGGCCGTGAAGCCATGGCCTGCGCATTGGGCCGTGGTCAAAGAAAAAGCCACTGAGTGCACAGGCACCAAGTGGCTTTTTGTTTTTTTTGGTGGGACCAGCGGGGGTCGAACCCACGACAAACGGATTAAAAGTCCGCTGCTCTACCAACTGAGCTATGGTCCCACACCAAGCGGCAAATTATAGTGGGGCCAAGTGGCCGAAATGCGGTGGGCCGACACATTTTCGGCGTCCAGATGCCGAATCCGCTCGCATTAAGCCCGTTCGATCACGGGCTCGTGCGGGGCGGGCTGTTCAACACATCGATTGCGCCTAAACTCAATTTCCCTCTTTGTTCCAGACCGACCCCATGAGCACACTTGCCCTTGCACCTGTCCAGCCCCTGGTTCACGGCATTTTTGACCCTGGCACCTGGACCGTGACCTATGTGGTTTACGAAACTGCTGGCACGGCCTGCGCCATCATCGATTCCGTGCTGGATTACGACCCCAAGTCGGGGCGCACCGGCACGGCCAATGCCGACAAGGTGATCGACTTTGTGCGCAGCAACGACCTGCAGGTGGCCTGGATTCTGGAAACCCATGCCCATGCCGACCACCTCAGCGCCGCCCCTTACTTGAAAGCGCAGCTGGGCGGTCAAACGGCCGTGGGGGCCCGCATCACCGCCGTGCAAAAAGTCTTCAAAGGGGTGTTCAACCTGGAGCCCGAGTTCGCGGTGGATGGCCGCCAGTTTGACCGTCTGCTGGCCGACGGGGAGTGTCTGCCTTTGGGGCGCTTGCAACTGCAGGCCCTGTCGGTGCCCGGCCACACACCCGCTTGCATGGCTTACCAGGTGGGCGATGCGGTGTTTGTGGGCGACACGCTGTTCATGCCCGATGTGGGTTCGGCGCGCTGCGATTTTCCGGGGGGCGACGCGCGGGCCTTGTATGCGTCGGTGCAAAAAATTCTCAGCCTGCCGCCACAAACCCGCTTGTTCATGTGCCACGATTACCCGCCCGAGGGGCGTGCCGTGACCTTTGAAACCACGGTGGCCGAGCAGCGTGCCGGCAACATCCATTTGAAAGACGGCATCAGCGAAGCCGATTTTGTGCGCATGCGCACAGCGCGTGATGCGACTTTGGCCATGCCGGTGCTGATTTTGCCCGCTGTGCAGATCAACATACGGGCCGGCGAGATGCCCCCGGCCGAGGCCAATGGCGTGGCTTATCTGAAAATTCCGCTGAACGCGTTATGAGCCGCGCAGTGCACTGTGTGGCTTTTTTCACAATGATGTAGGGTCCTTTATGTTGATCTTTGCATAAGCAAACAACAAATCAATGGTTGGAATCAGGTGAAAAAAAGTGAAAATGTAGTAAAGCTCGCTGATATTGTGGGTTGCTCGATCTTCACCAATCAATAAAAAATGGCCAAAACAGCCCCAACAGAAACCAATCACCTGACCGAATCTGAAGAGGTTTTTGAAAAAGCCGCCGAGATTTTTCGAGTCATGTCGGCACCGATGCGTTTGCGCATCATCAGTGCCTTGTGCAATGGCGAGAAAAATGTGGGCGAGTTGTTGTCTGAAATCGACACCACACAACCCAACATGTCCCAACACCTGAACACGCTTTACCAAGCTGGCGTGCTGGGCAAGCGCCGTGACGGGGTGCAAATTTATTACCGCATCATCAACGACCGAGTCGTCACGCTGTGCCGCGCTGTCTGCGTGCAGATTGCCAGCGAGAGGGATTGAAAGATCGTTGTCAGTTTCGGGGCGGGTTTTCACGGGCATGGGCCCTGGCCGGTTCGCGCTAATATCCATTCATAAGGAGTCACGAATGAAGAAACCCCTGTTTCTGGTCGCCAGTTTATTGGCCTGCACCCTTTCTTGGGCTGACATCAAGGTGGTTTATCACCTGAGCGAGGGCATTCCGCAGGCCTCTCGCGCTATTGGCAATATTCGCAACCACCTTGCCGCTGATCCCAAGGTCAAGATTGTGGTGGTCACACACGGCTTGGGTATCGATTTTTTGCTCGATGGTGCGACCAATCAAATGGATCAGCCATTTGCTGGCAGTGTCAGTGATCTGGTCAGCAAAGGTGTGGAGTTCCGTGTGTGCAACAACACTTTGGTGTCGCGCAAAATTTCGGCTGACAAATTGTTGATGGAAGCCAAAGTCGTGCCCTCGGGGGTGTCCGAGGTGGCCAAGCTGCAGGCCAATGAGAAATTTGTGTATTTGCGCCCTTGATTGCGCACTGACCTTTTGCCCCTGTTTTACCGAGGAGTTCCCATGAAAATCCAACACGCTTTGACAGCGGCCGCTTTGGTCGCCCTGTCTGGCCTGGCGCAAGCCCAGGTTGATCCTTTGCATGTGCGCAGCTGGGCGGCATCTTGCGCGGCCTGCCACGGCACCGATGGCCGAGCCCAGCCGGGCATGGAGTCCTTGGCAGGTGCCAACAAAGACGACATGGTCAAGAAAATGCTGGATTTCAAGGCAGGTCGCAAGCCCGCCACGATCATGCACCAGCTGTCCAAGGGCTACTCTGACGAGCAAATTGTCGCTATCGCCAGCTACTTTGCTGCACAAAAGAAATAAGGAAAACCGCCATGCAACGTCGTCATTTTTTGCAGACAGGCTCCGCTCTGGGTGCCATGGGATTGGTTTCGGGCTGTGCCACCGTGGGTGGCGGCAGTGGCCCCAAGGTGGTGGTCATTGGTGGGGGCTACTCCGGAGCCACAGCCGCTAAATACCTGCGCATGTGGTCGGAGCACAAGATCCAGGTTACCCTGGTCGAGCCCAACGATGCTTTCATCTCCTGCCCCATTTCCAACCTGGTGATCGGTGGCAGCAAGACCATCGCCGACATCACTACGCCTTATGACAACCTGACCAAGCGCCACGGCGTCACGATCGTCAAAGACCGTGTCAACAGCATCGATGCCGACAAGCGCATCGTCAAGCTGGCGGGTGGCGCTGAGCTGTCCTATGACCGCTTGATTGTCTCGGCGGGTATCGACTTCATGTGGGAAACCTTGCCCGGCATGAACAAGGCGGACGCCAAAGACAAAGTCATGCACGCCTGGAAGGCCGGCGCGCAAACCGTGACCCTGCGCAAGCAACTCGAAGCCATGCCCGACGGTGGTGTGTTTGCCATGTCGATCCCGCTGGCTCCCTACCGTTGCCCCCCCGGCCCTTACGAACGCGCTTGCCAAGTGGCCGAGTACTTCAGCAAGGCCAAGCCCAAGAGCAAGGTGCTGATTCTGGACGCCAACGACGACGTCACGTCCAAAGGCCCGCTGTTCAAGAAGGCTTGGGCTGAGCGCTACAAAGGCATCGTGGAGTACCGCGGCAAACACCGCGTGACCGATGTGGACGCCGCCACCAACACCTTGAAGTTCGAGTTCAACGACGACCTCAAGGCCAACGTGCTCAACGTCATCCCCAACATGCGTGCCGGCGACATCGCCGTCAACGCAGGCCTGGCCACGGCCAACAAACGCTGGTGCGAAGTGGACTTCCTCACCTTCGAATCCAAGGCCGCCAAAAACGTGCACGTCTTGGGCGACTCGATCCAGATCGCCCCGGGCATGCCCAAGTCGGGCCACATGGCCAACCAGCACGGCAAAACCTGCGCGGCTGCCGTGGTGGCCTTGTTGATGGGCAAACAAGTCAACCCCATGCCCATCTACAACAACACCTGCTACAGCTTTGTCAGCTCGGAAGACGTGGTGCATGTGGCCAGCGTGCACAAGTACGACGCCGAGAAGAAGACCATGCTCACCGTGCCCGGCTCGGGCGGTGTGTCCAGCGCGGCCAATGAATTGGAAGGCCGTTACGCCCATGCCTGGGCACGCAACATCTGGGCCGACACACTGGCTTGATGGCGCTTGCCAAAAACGCCGCAGTCAGCCGACTCGCGGCGTTTTTTTACGGCAAATTTTTCTGAATTTTTTGTATTCCCATGTATTCGATGTCGAGGTGGACCATGAACACACGCTTTACCCCTGGCCGCTTGGCCCATGCTGTTTTGTTGCTCTGCGCCGCCTGCTTGTCCCCATCGGCCATGGCCCAGGCCGACGAAGCGCGTGCCAAAAAAATCGTGGGGGGCTCCTGCTTTGTGTGCCATGGCGCAGAGGGCGAATCGTCCAGCGAAGTGTTCCCGCGTCTGGCAGGTCAGCACTGGGAATACACCGCCAAGCAGCTGGAAAACTTCAAAAACGGCAAACGCAAAAGCACGGCCATGGCCGACATGGTGGCCAAGCTCACCCCCGATGAAATGGTGGCTTTGGGCAAGTTTTTTGAAAAGCAAACGGCTGCGGTTGACCCCCCTAAAGATGCCGATTTGGCGGCAGTGGGCAAATTTATTTACCACAAGGGCAACAAATTCAGTGGCTTGGCAGCGTGCGCCAGCTGCCATGGTGCTGAGGCCAAGGGCACTTCGGCTTTGCCCCGTCTGGCAGGCCAATACGCGGGCTACACCGAAACCCAGCTCAAGCAGTTCAATCAGCGCGAGCGCACCAACGACAATGCGGTGATGCACGCCATCGCCAGCAAAATGTCGCCCCTTGAAATGGCCGCCGTGGCCGAATACCTGAGCGGCAAATAAGCGGCCCACAAGCAGGTGCCCACCCCGTGGGCGATGGGCGCATGCTCTGCGCCCAGGCTACCTACCTTATGGGCGCTTGAAACCCTCGGCGGGCAATGCGGTCGGTTTGGCCGAAGCGCCACCGTCCAGCCAGCGGTCCGTCAGGCCCGCGCCCAGCCACATGCCCACCAAACTGAGCCAAGCGGTGAGTGCAAAAATGGCACCGCCCGTCACGCCCGCACCCACAGCGCAGCCGCCTGCCAGCATGGAGCCAAAGCCCATCAAAATCGCCCCGCCGATGTAGCGGCGCATGCTGTAGCCGTCTGAAAAACCCTCCAGCTTCCAGTCGCGGCCCAACAGCGCTCCAATCAAGGACCCCACGAACACCCCCGGCATCAAGCCAAAGTCAAAACCCAAGGCAGGCGCGGGCCAATGCAGCACCCGCATCAACCATTCAGCGGATGGGCCGCTGAAAGTCAGACCTTGAATCTGCACCGGGTCAAACGACTCGGCCGCCACCCACTGGCTAAATCCCCAAGCGGCGGCCACCGACAAACCCGCGCCCATGCCGCCCAACCACATCCACACACTGCGTTGTGGGCTGCGCAGCGCAAAAAACAAGGCCGCGGCCAACCACAGCCCGCCCATGGCCAGGCCCGCCCAATGGTCCACACCCGCCAGGGCCAGCAGGTCACGCGGTGCACCACCCTCGACTGTCCACCAGCTGCTGATGTGCGTGCGCAGGGGCGACAAGGCTCCGCCCAAAGCCGCCTGGGCTGTGACCGCAAAAATCAAGCCCGAGAGCAGGGCGCGCAAATTGCCATTGGCCGACAGCACCAGCAAACGGCTGGCGCAGCCCCGTGTCATGACCATGCCCACGCCAAACAACAGGCCGCCAATCCATGCGCCCGAAATGCTGCCTTTGGCCGAAATCTGCCGTGCACTGCCCGTGTCCAGCCAGCCGAGCAACACCAGCAGCTGCACGCCGATGACTGCTGAGGCAAAGGCCAGCAGCCACACCGACAGCTTTTCGCCAAAGCGCCGATGCCAGAACTCGATCACCGCCGCCCGCAAGCAAAAGCGCGAGCGCTGCGCCCAAAAACCGAACGACAAACCAATCAAACCGCCGCCAGCGGCCAGCACGGTGCCTTGCCCGTACGTTTCTACCCATTGCGCCATAGCCATGGTCAGTTCCATTCATATCAGTCATTGCTGATATGGAATGTACGCTGTAACCGGTAACGCCCAATTGACGCGGATCAAGCGTTCAGATCTGCCAGCCCATGCTGCGGTGGATGCGCCAGGACAGGCCCGCCCCCAGCCAGATGGCGATCAGCGTGAGCCAAGCGGTGAGCGAGAACACCGCGCCACCGGTCATGCCCGCACCCACTGTGCACCCCCCGGCCAACACGGCACCAAAGCCCATCAGCACCGCTCCGATGAGGTAATGGCCGAGTTTGTTTTCGGTCTTGAAGCCCTCGAACTTGAAGTCGCCTCCCACCACAGCCCCCAACAAGGAGCCTGCAAATGTGGCGGGCAGCAAACCGGCATCAAAACCAAGGCTGGGGGCTGTGGCGCTGGAAAGCACGCGCATCAGCATCTCGGCCGATGCGCTGCTGAAGCTCAGGCTCTGGATTTGCACGGGCTCAAAGGAGTTGGCTGCAACGGCCTGCGTCAACCCCCAACCCAGCGCGATGGTCAGACCTGTGATGATCGAACCTAAAGCCAGGCCCCAACGGCGCTGGTGGGTTTTGAAGAAAAAGTAAAAGCCAGTGCCCAGCGCCAAAAGGGCCAACACCACGCCCCCCGTGGCACCCAGCCCCGTCAGGTGCAGCAAGTCGCGACCGGGGCCGCCGTCGATGGGCCACCAGGCGGCCATGGCTTGCCGCAGGGGTGCCAGCCAACCCGCAATGCTCGCTTGAACTGTGACGGCAAACACCAACCCCGCCAGCAAGGCGCGCAAATTGCCATTGGCCGACAAGATCAGCAATCGGCTGGCACAACCGCGCGTCAGGATCATGCCCGCACCAAAAAACAAGCCACCCAGCACTGCGCCGGAAATGCTGCCGGGCAAGGCGATGTAGCGGGCATCAGCGGGCTTGAGCCCGCCCGCCATCACCAAGGCCTGCACCCCCACCAGGCCTGCCCCAAAGGCCAGCCACCAGACACTGAAGCGGTCGCCGGTACGGCCTTCGCAGCATTCGACCACAGCCGCACGGGCGCAAAATCGGGTGCGCTGGGCCGCCAGACCAAAAATGAAACCCACCAGTGCGCCGGACATGGCCAGCACATTCGAGTCACCCCAGGTTTCCAGCCAACTTGCGATATTCACGGATTTCTCCAATAATTCATTGAATTCTTATATTTGCGCTCAGTCGATTCAGCAGTGGTTGAACCTCACGCAATAACCCTCTATTTTCTACGTTCTGCATTCACGATGTCCTTGACGCCCTTTTGTTCGAACTTCTTCCTGAATCGGCGCGACTGTCTGCTCGCATTGGGCTCGATCGGTGTGAGTGGTGCGGTGGCGGCCCAAGGTGTTGGGGCCTCACTGCCCGCAGCACAGTCTTTGCCCGATGAGTTGGATCGTGCACTGCGCAACAAGCAAGCTTTGATCGTCATGGTCAGCCTGGACGGGTGTGTGTTTTGTCGCCAGGCCCGCCAAAGCCACCTTTCGCCCATGCACCGATCAGGTACCGTGATTGTGCAAGTTGACATGCGCAGCAACCAGCCTGTTTTGGACTTTGCGGGCAAATTGACCACCCACGACCAACTCACCCGATTGTGGAAGGTGTCCATCACGCCCACGCTGCTGTTTTTTGGCCCCGGCGGCAAAGAGGTGGCCGAACGCATGGAAGGCGCTTACTTGCCGGACTTTTACGGACCCTACTTGGAAGAGCGCATGGCCACGGGGCGCAAGGCTTTGTGATCTGCCCTCACTTGCTGCCCCTGTGTCAGTTGGAGCCACCTTGGGCATGCTAAATTCAAAGGCATGATCCCCATCAAGATTGACTCAGCTTGGAAAGGCACTTCGGACTGCCGCAATTGCGGTATTCGCGACATGGTGCTGTTTGCCGATCTGAACGAGCAAGATTTTGGCGAAATCCACACGCCGATTGATGACATGGTGTTTGCCGCTGACGCGCGCATCTACACCGAGGGTGAACAGGCACTGGGGGTGTTTACCCTCCGCAAGGGCATGGTCAAGCTGGTGCGGGCCACGGCCGATGGGCGTGAGCGCATTGTTCGTGTGCTCAGACCCGGTGATGTGTTGGGCCTCGAAGCGCTGGCCACCGCCCGTTACGACAGCGAGGCCATCGCCTTGGTCGAGTCCAGCATGTGCCGCATTCCCTTATCGGTACTCCATCATTTGTCGGCCAATTCACCTCGGCTACACAAGCGGCTGATGCAAAAGTGGCAACAAGCCCTGAAGGACGCCGATGACTGGTTGGCCGAATTGAACTTCGGCTCAGCTCGTCAGCGTGTGGCCGCCCTAGCGCTCAAGATGCGTGACCCCGACCAGCCTTTGTTCACGACCTTTTTTGCCCGTGACGACATGGGGGCCATGCTGGACATCAAGCTCGAAACCGTCAGCCGTGAGATCAGCGCTTTTGTGCGAGATGGTGCCCTTAAACCCTGCGACAAGCAGGGGCGGCGCTACGAAATCACCAACGAAACCTTGTTGATGCGATGAAAGGCTGCTGAGCGTGACGAAACCCCACAACATGCCCGCTTCTAAACCTTCTTTGACTTCGTTTTCAGTCACACAGTCGGGCGATACTGCCCCTGTGGTTCTTTCGCGGCGTCATTGGTTGGCCACATCTGCAGCCGCCTTGTCAGGCTGGTCAGGCCATAGCGCCGCGCAAAACCCGACCGAGGCGCAGCTAGAGCGGCAAGCTCCTGCCATGCCCGAGTTGGGTACCCGATTGCGGATGCCGCGCATCGACTTGCTCAATGGCCAAAGCTTTGACCCTGCCCAAACTGCGGGCCAGCCTTTACTGATTTACTGGTGGTCCAGCACCTGCCCGTTTTGTGCTTTGCAAAGCCCCAGCATGGATGCCCTGTGGCGCGAACAGAAATCCAAGGGCTTGAAAATGGTTGCTTTGTCCATAGACCGCAAACCCGAAGAGGTCAGTGCCTACCTGGCCAAGCGTGGCTATACCTTTCCGGTGGCTTGGGCCAGCCCGGCGTGGCGTCTGGCCTTTCCCAAACCGAAAGGCCTGCCCATCACGCTGCTGGTGGGGCGTGATGGCCGCCTTCGTTTGGCCGAAAAAGGTCAGATGTTTGCCGAAGACGTGCAGGCCATCGCACAGTTGCTGGACTGATCTCGTCCCCGGCCAAGGGCCGTCAAAACTCGTCTTTGACGCTGGTCAGGCCCAGCGCGTCCCAGTCCAGCATGCCGCCACGGTAGTAATAAATCTTGTCCGCTGGAAAGCCATCGCGTGTCATGGCTTTGATGGCCATGGGGCTTTGGGGGCAAACGGGGCCGTTGCAAAAGGCGTAGACCTTTTTGGCCGATTCGCAGTTCCACTGGCTGCCATTTTTCTTGCAGCCCAACTCGTTCATGCGGGCCGCCACTTCGGTGTAGGGGATGCCGACCGAGCCTGGAATGGTGCCTTTGACGCGGTCGTTGGTGTCGCGCATGTCCAGCACGATGGCGTTGCGGTCGCTCAGGGCTTCGAGGATTTCAATCTCGCCCACGGGGTGCACGCCGGGCACAGGCACCAGGGGCTGCAAGTTGCCGCCATTTTTGGCGCAAGCGGTCATGGTGCGGGTGATGGTGATCACACCCTTGGCCGTTTGCACGGTGACTGTTTTTTGTTGGTTAAAAATGTCGAGAGGTGTTCCAACGGCGAGGGTGGCCGCTTGGCCAAAGGCCAGTCCCGAGAGGCTTAAGCCTGCGATCCAGGCTGCAATCTTTTTCATTTCAGGTCTTCCGTGATGGATGAGCAGGGGCTGCTGCCCATGTAGAAGACGAAGTTTAAAAACAATGCAACGATTTGGATTGATTCAAATCAATTCGCTCACGGACTGAAGCTCAGGCTTGGCACAAGATGAATTTCAGGCCATGAAGTTGCGCCATCCACCAATGTTATGGACCTTCTGAAACCCCTTCTTTCTCAAGAGCAATTTTGCCATGCCACTGCGAGTGCCGCTGGCACAGCCCACAACCACAGGCACCGAAGAGGGAATGTCGCTCAATCGTTGGCCCAGCTCATTCAATGGAATGTTGTGGGTGCCAGGGGCATTGCCTGCAGCGAACTCTGCTGCAGAGCGAACATCCACCAAAAATGCCCCCTCACTTTTCAAGCGGGGAAGCATCGCAATGACGCGCCGGGAAGCCCACCATTTGTAGCCGAACCAAAGTGCCAAGGCCATCATGGGCCAATAGTCTTGAGTGAATTTCATGGGTGATTTTGCGGATGGATGAGAAGATGTTTTCAATGGCCAGTAACGCACGGACTCTGTCAGGTCAATGGCTTGCGCGCTGTCAAACCCAGCAGACCTGACATGCCCTTATGGCCTGTGCCTTCTGTGATGTCGGCTTCGTAAGTGCGCAGATCGCAAATATCCAAGTGAGCAAAGGCATCCAGCATCATGGTCTCGTTATACATGTGTGCCAGTTTGCCTGGGCCGCCAGTATTGAAGTCCAGCTGTTTGGTGGTGTAGCCTTGAATGATCAGGATGCCGCCGGGTTTCAGGCTTGCTTCCATACGCCGGAACAATTGAAGGCGCTCATCCGGCGTTGCAAACTGAAAAAAGATCCCCACGATGTTGTCGTAATGGGCAAGTTTCCAGTCAAACGATTGCCAATCGCTGCAAACGCAGTTCATCGTCACGCCTTGCTTGGCGGCCAGTGCGTTGGCTTTGCGTACCGCATTGATTGAAAAATCAAACGCGTCCACCCGCAGGCCTTGCTGCGCCAGCCACACGCCGTTGCGGCCCTCGCCATCGGCCACAGCCAGCGCGTTGCCAGGTTTCAGGTGCGCGGCTTGCGCCTGCAAATACGCGTTGGGGGCCTCTCCAAAAACATAGTGCTCGTCGGCAAAACGCTGGTTCCAGGTGGCTTGTGGGTTGTTGAACGCAGTCATTTGTGGTGTTCCAAATCAATATCTAACGTTGGTTGCGGATTTGAGTATATTTGCAGATGCTTATGCAAAAAACTTTGACTTTTTCATGGGAGTTTTCATGTCGTTTTTTCAAACTTTTATGGGACGTCTGGTGGTGATGAGCGCGTGTGTGATTGGGCTGCAAGCGTGCAGCCCCGAGCCTGTGCTGCGGCATGTTTCTCTGGATCAAGCGCGCACCGAGCACGCGTCGGGCAAGGTGCTGATGATCGACATCCGTGAGCCACAAGAGCACGCCACGGGCGTGGCGCAAGGTGCGGTCTTGCTGCCCATGAGCCAGGTGGCGCAGCGTGTGGCCGAAATTCCCAAGCAAGCCGACCAACCGGTTTTGCTGATCTGCAACACCCAAAACCGCTCGCGCGCCGTGACCGAGGCGCTGCAAGAGCAGGGCTTCACCAACATCCGCTATGTCGATGGCGGCATGAGCGAGTGGGCCCGGCGCGGCTGGCCCATGGTCAAGCCGCAAGACCTGCTCGCGCCTGGCAAGTCTTGATCTGCGGCCTGCCACGTTCGGTTAAGGCCAAGCATAGGCAGACGCTTTGACTTGATCTAGGACAAGAGTGGCCTTGGCCTTCACCCATAAACTGATGCACATTCAGGTGGGTCCAGTGGTGCATCAGCACGCGGGATCGGTGAGTCCTTTGCAGACATGATCAGAAAGTTGAGCCCCGTGAGTGAAAAAAAAATCTCTGTCACGCTGACCCAGCAACACGATTACCGCTTTGACGTCCGCTTTGACGACAACATGCCGGTGTTGACCACCGACGAACCTGCGCCTTTGGGCACGGGGCTGGGGCCCTCGCCGGTGCAGTTGCTGTGTGCTGCGGTGGGCAATTGCCTGAGCGATTCGCTGTTGTTTGCCTTGCGCAAATTCAAGCAAGCGCCCGAGCCCTTGCGCTGCGAAGTGCAAGCCCAGGTGGGCCGCAATGCCGATGGCCGCATGCGCGTGCTGAACATGCTTGCCACTTTGCACCTGGGTGTACCCGCAGCCCAACTGGAACAACTTGAGCGGGTGCTTGGTCAGTTTGAGGGTTTTTGCACCGTCACTCAAAGCGTGGGGCAGGGCATTCCCATTCAGGTGCGGGTACTCGATGTGGATGGGCGGGTGTTGAAATCCTGAAGGTTCTGGGCCCTGCGCCCGGGTGGATCAGGCAAATTTGGTCAGCATCTCGGCCACATGTTCGGGGGACTGGTCGCCTTGCTCAATCATGCAGCCGACCATCGAGAAGAAGGATTTGTCCAGCGCCTTGCGGGCTGCGGCCATTTGTTGGGCGATTTTTTCGCAATCGGCATCGGCCTCGATCAGTTTTTGCAGGCCGCGCAATTGGCCCTCAATACGGGCCAGACGGGCACACAGGTTTTTTTTCTTTTCGGCGTTGACGATTCGGCTCATGCAAGTCTCCTGGGGCCCTCTGCAATGGTGGGGGCCTTGTGAGCAGCCATGATAGCTATTTGTGATTGAGCCCGTGCCGCCTTGGGCAAGACTTTGGAGCCGTGCTGCAGCCAGGCAGCAGAAAAAAATGACCAAACAGTGACCAAATGGGGTCTTGGCGTGGCCTTCAGGTGGGCGCGAACACGGCGCGGTCGCTGGAGGCTTGTTCGTATTGGCGGGCGATGTTGCCGCACACCAAATCGCACAGGGCATAAATAGAGGGGTCACTGACGCGGTAGAACACACTGACACCACGGCTTTCGCGTTGCACGATGCCGTGTTGGGCCAGGTAAGACAGGTGGCGTGAGACATTGGCCGCCGAATAGCCGCTGAGCTGGGCCAACTCACCCACGCTGCGCTCTTGTTCGCGCAGTAAATTCAGGATTTTCAGGCGCGTAGGCTCAGACAGCGCCTGGAAATAGGCGGCAATTTGGTCCAAGGCTTTGTCGGGCAGGTCTTTCATGGTGCGCTCCAATTTACAGTTTTTTTGCCTTGAATTGACGGCAGGCTTGAAAAGATTGTATCATTGCGTGAACAAGCAAATAAGCAATTGTGTAAATTTGAAATTTAGACAGGTCTTTGCCACCCTCAGTTTGACGGAGTTGTTTCGATGAAAAGACGCTTAATCCTGGCTTCGGCCTTGGCCCTTTCTGCCCTGCACATGGGCCCTGTGTGGGCCAATGCAGACAGCACCAAAACATTGGCAGCCACCGCCAGCACGGCGGGTGCATCCCAGGTGAGCCTGGACGCTGTGGTCGAGGCGGTGCGCCAAGCCACCTTGTCCACCCAGGTGGCGGGCACCATCGTGGGCCTGAGTGTCAAAGCCGGTGACCGCGTGCGCGCGGGGCAAGAGTTGCTGCGCATCGACGCCAGCGCCGCTCAGCAGCAGGTGGCGGGCAGCAGCGCCCAACTCGAAGCCGCGCAAGCCAACCTGAACGTGGCCAGCAAAGAGCTGGAGCGTCAAAAGCAACTTTTCCAAAAGCAGTACATCAGCCAGGGCGCGCTCGACCGCGCCCAAGCCCAGTGGGAAGCGGCCCGCGCCCAGGTGCAGGCCCAGCAGGCCCAGACCCGTGCGGCGCAAACACAAACCGGTTTCTTCAGTGTGCGCGCCCCTTTCAACGGTGTGGTGTCCGATGTGGCCGTCACTTTGGGGGACATGGCCATGCCTGGCCGCCCCATGTTGACCCTGCACGACCCCTCGGCATTGCGCGTGAGTGCGGCGGTGCCGCAGTCGATGCTCAGTGGCGTGCGCAGCCAACTCGCGTCGGTGCGCTACGAGATCGCTGGCCACAGCGCCCAGCCGCTGACGGCAGGCACGGCCCAGCTGCTGCCTGCGGTGGACCCGGTCACGCACACCGCACAGCTGCGCCTGGCTTTGCCCGCTGGCATCGAGGGCTTGGTGCCCGGCATGTTTGCCCGCGTGTGGGTGCCTGGTGTCCAGGCTGCCAGCAACACCCAAAACCCCAAGGCTGAACCGGTGATGTTGCCCCTGTCGGTCATCGTGCGCCGCGCTGAAATGACCGGCGTGTACGTGATGGATGCACAAGGCAAGCCCCGCTTGCGCCAGGTGCGCCTGGGTCGCGTGAATGGCCAGAACGTGGAAATTTTGTCGGGCGTGAGCAAGGGTGAGCAAGTTGTCACCGACCCCGCCACGGTCACCACCAAACCTTGAGAGCAGCCCCATGAACGAGCCAAAAATGGGCATTTCGGGCCGCATTGCAGCGGCATTCCAAAGCGCACAAATCACGCCTTTGCTGGCGCTGGTGGCGTTTTTGCTGGGCGTGTTTGCGGTGATGGTGACGCCCCGCGAAGAAGAGCCGCAAATCAACGTGACCATGGCCAACGTGATCGCGCCTTTCCCGGGTGCGTCGGTGCGCGAAGTCGAGCAAATGGTGGCGATTCCGGCTGAGCAGGTGCTGTCCAAAATCGCGGGCGTGGAACACGTCTACTCGGTCTCGCGCCCCGGCGTGGCCATCATGACGGTGCAGTTCAAGGTGGGCGTGCCGCGCACCGAGGCGCTGGTCAAGTTGCACGACACGATCCGCGAAAACGCCGACTGGTTGCCGCGCAACCTGGGCTTGCCTGAACCGCTCATCAAGCCCAAGGGCATTGACGATGTGCCGATCGTGTCCCTGACATTGCACGGTAAAAATGCGGATGTGAGCGCTTTTGACCTGGAGCGCGTGGCGCACAGCATCGAAGCCGACATCAAGCGCGTGCCTGGCACCCGCGATGTGGTCACCATGGGTGGGCCACGCCGTGCGGTGCTGGTGCAAATTGACCCACAGCGCATGAATGGCTCGGGCGTCACGGTGCACGATCTGCGCATGGCTTTGCAGTCGGCCAATTTGGGTTTGCCTGTGGGCGACTTGTTGGGTGGCAACCAAAGCGTGGCCATCGAAGCCGGGCCGCACCTGTCGCAAGCCTCAGAAGTGGCCGACCTGGTGGTCCAGGTGGTGCAGGGCAAGCCGGTGTTCTTGAAAGACGTGGCCGATGTGCAGGACGGCCCCATGCCAGCTGCACGTTATGTCTGGCACGGCAACAACGAAAAAAACGGGGGTGAAGAATTCGCCGCCGTCACGCTGTCGATCACCAAAAAGTCGGGCGAAAACGCCATCGACGTGGCCAATGGCGTGAAAAGCCGTGTGGCCAAGCTGCAAGGCACGGTGATTCCCGACAACGTCGAGGTGGTGGAGACGCGCAACTACGGGGAAACCGCCAACGACAAAGCGAAAAAGCTCATCCAGAAACTGCTGTTTGCCACCGCTTCGGTGGTGGCACTCGTGTTCATGGCCCTGGGCCGCCGCGAGGCCGCGATTGTGGGCGTGGCCGTGATCTTGACCCTGACGGCCACGCTGTTCGCTTCATGGGCTTGGGGCTTCACGCTCAACCGCGTGTCGCTGTTTGCGCTGATTTTTTCAATTGGTATTTTGGTGGACGATGCCATTGTGGTGGTGGAAAACATCCACCGACACCAGCAGCTGTTTCCCGGGAAATCCTTGCGTGACATCATCCCCGGTGCGGTGGATGAAGTGGGCGGCCCCACCATCTTGGCCACATTCACCGTGATTGCGGCGCTTTTGCCCATGGCGTTTGTGAGCGGTCTGATGGGCCCCTACATGAGCCCGATCCCGATCAATGCGAGCTTGGGCATGTTGCTGTCGCTGGCCATTGCCTTTGTCATCACGCCCTGGTTGGCGGGCATGTGGATGAAGCCCATGACCGGTCATGCGCATGATGCGCACGGTGGCCACAGCGGCTTGAGTGCCAAACTTGAACCGTTGTTCGAGAAAGTTTTCAAGCCCTTGCTCGACCCCCGATCCGGCGGGCGCAACCGCAAGCTGTTGGGCTTGGGCATTGCCGGTTTGATCGCCTTGTCTTTGGTCTTGCCCGCCACTGGTTTGGTCATGCTCAAGATGCTGCCCTTTGACGACAAGTCGGAGTTCCAGGTGGTGGTGGACATGCCTGCAGGCACGCCGCTGGAAAAAACCGCCGCCGTGATGCGCGAGCTGGGCGGTCACCTGGCCACCATGCCCGAGGTCACGCACTACCAAGCCTATGTCGGCACTGCTTCGCCCATCAACTTCAACGGTTTGGTGCGCCAGTACTACCTGCGCGCAGGCTCTGAGCTGGGGGACATCCAGGTCAACCTGGTGGGCAAGTCCGAGCGCAGCGACAAGAGCCATGTGATCGCCACCCGCGTCCGCCCGGCTTTGCAAGAGATCGGTCGCCGCCACGGTGCCAACGTCAAGGTGGTCGAAGTGCCGCCAGGCCCGCCCGTGATGTCGCCGATCGTGGCTGAGATTTATGGGCCTGATGCCGAAGGGCGTCGCCAGGTGTCCAAGTCCGTGCGCGCGGTGTTCGAGAAAACCGAAGGCGTGGTCGATGTGGACGAGAGTGCCATCGCTGACGCACCGCGCAAAGTCTTGTTGGTGGACCGCCGCAAGGCTGCTGCCTTGGGCGTGTCGCAGCAAGCCATCGTGACCACCTTGCGCGCAGGCTTGGCGGGCGAAGAAACCACCTACTTGCACGACGGCAGCAAATACCCCGTGCCCGCGCTGATCCAGTTGCCTGAGCAGCTGCATGGCGACTTGGACGCCTTGCTGCAGTTGGGCGTGAAAAGCGCCACAGGCAAAGTGGTGGCCATGCGCGAGTTGGTTACTGTGAGCGACACGCTGCGCGAGCAACCCATCATCCACAAAGACATGCTGCCGGTGAACTTTGTCATGGCCGACATGGCAGGCAAGGTCGACAGCCCCTTGTATGGCCTGTTCAAAATGCGCGGCGATGTGGCTCAGATCCAAGCGCCCGATGGTCAAAAGGTGGAGGAGTACTTCATCAGCCAGCCCGACGACGCATGGCGTGGCTACAGCATCAAGTGGGATGGCGAGTCGCAGATCACCTACGAGACCTTCCGCGACATGGGGGCAGCCTATGGCGTGGGTCTGATCCTGATCTATTTGCTGGTGGTGGCGCAGTTTGGTTCTTACCTCACGCCGCTCATCATCATGGCGCCGATTCCATTGACCATCATTGGCGTGATGCCAGGCCACGCCTTGCTGAATGCGCAGTACACCGCCACCAGCATGATCGGCATGATCGCGCTGGCGGGCATCATCGTGCGCAACTCGATTTTGCTGGTGGACTTCATCAACCTGCAGGTGCAAGGCGGCATGGAGTTTGGCCGCGCCATCGTGCAGTCGGCCATCACCCGCGCCCAGCCCATCATGCTGACAGGCCTGGCGGCCATGATTGGTGCCTTCTTCATTTTGGATGACCCGATCTTCAATGGCTTGGCCATCTCGTTGATCTTCGGCATTTTTGTCTCCACCGTCCTGACGCTGGTCGTCATCCCGACTTTGTATTACGTGGCGTACCGCAAAAAGTACGGCGCTTGAATTTTTTCTTTCATCAACTGGAGTAAATCACCATGAAATCTTGGCAAATCGTTCGTTTGGTCGCAGGCTTTTTTGTCTTGTTGTCTTTGGCTTTGGGCGTGCAAGCCAGCCCCATTTTTGTGAGCGAGTGGTGGTTGGCCTTCACGGCGTTTGTGGGCTTGAACTTGCTGCAAAGCGCGCTCACCAAGTGGTGCCTGATGGAGACCATCCTCAGCAAGCTGGGCGTTGAGCGCGGCTGCTGATCAGAAAGCCAGCGCGCCATGACCCCCTCTATTTTTCAGCTCAAACGCCTGAGCGGCGCGCTGTTGGCCGCTGCGCTGTGCGCCCCTTCGGCGCACGCGCTGGACCTGCTGCAAACCTGGGAGCAGGCGCGCCAGCACGACCCGCAGATGCAGGTGGTGCAAGCCACCCGTTCTTCGGTGCAAGCCTACGAAGCGCAGGCCCAATCGCTGTGGCGACCCGTTGTGATGGGCAGCGCCACGGTGGGGGCCATGTCAGCTGAGACCCGCACCACAGGTGCGCAGTTTGCAGTCGGCGGTCAAGACCCGTCTACCGGCAGTTTTGCCACCTCGGCCAGCGCAGCGTCATCCACCCGCTGGTCCTTGCAAGCCAAGCAAGCCCTGTACAGCCCCGAACGCCAAGCCCAGCAAGCGCAGCTGCAGCAAGCCGCAGGCGTGGCCGAATGGCGCGCCGATCTGGCGCACCAGCAGTTCATGCTGCTGACGGTGCAGCGTTACTTCAATGTGCTGTTGGCCGACCGCCAGCAGCACGTTTTGAAAAACCAACTCGCTGCCGTTGAACGCTCGCTGACCGAAGCCCGGGACCGTTTTGCCATTGGCGATTTGCCTGTGACGGATACACACGAAGCGGCAGCCCGTGCCTCGGGTTTGCAGGCACAGTGGCTGGCCGCCGACAGCGACTTGCAAATGGCTCGCCAAGTGCTGGCCGAATCCACCCGTTTGCCCATTGGTGCCTTGAAGCCCCAAGCGCCCAAAGTCGCTGAGCCGTTCACCGCATCACCAACTTTGGACCAGGTGTTGTCCCAAGTGCGCGAAACCAACACGGGTTTGCGGCTGAAAAAAGCCCAGTGGGACGTGGCCCGGCAAGAGGTGAAAAAGCACCAAGCCCGCGGCGGCATCACGCTGGACCTGGTGGCCCAGGCTGGTCGTGACCGCCTGAGCGGCGACGGCGACTTTGGTCCTGCAAGCAACACGCAAAGCCAGCAGATGGTGGGCTTGAGCCTGAACGTGCCCTTGTACAGCGGCGGTTACCGCAGCGCCAAACTGCAAGAAGCCGTGAGCGCGCAAGCGCAAGCCGAGGCCGAATACGAGCTGGCCGTGCAGCAAACCCAGCAGCAAGCCCGCTCGGTGTGGCTGGCCTTGCAAACCGGGCCCGCCCGTTTGTCGGCACTGCAAGCCGCATGGAAGGCCAGCACTGCGCGTCTGGACGCTACACGGTTGGGCCGCCAAGTGGGTGACCGCACGACGCTCGAACTGCTGCAAGCCGAAAACGACGCGGCCCAGGCGGAATTGGTTTGGCTGGGCGCGCAGACCGAGTTATTGATCACCCGCTTGCAGCTGGACGCCTTGACGGGTAGCCTGTCGATGAACAGCCTGCAGGCCATCAACGCCCAGTTGGCCCCATAAAACCCATTGTTTCAACCTGAAAGAGACACCATGAAAACAGCCCACGACTTGGTCGCCCAAGCCAAATCCACCATCCGTGAAGTGGCTTTACAAGACGCGCAAGCGGCCATTCAACAGGCCGACGTGCTGATCGATGTGCGTGAAGCCGACGAATTCGCTGCAGGCCACCTGCCTGGTGCGGTGCTGGTGCCCAGAGGCTTGCTGGAGTTCAAGCTCAGCGGCACCCCTGCGCTGTCCTCTCGTGACCTGAAAGTGGTGCTTTACTGCAAAACCAGCGGGCGCGCCGCCTTGTCGGCCCAAGCCATGCAAAGCATGGGTTATTTGAATGTGACATCCATTGCCGGCGGCTATGATGCGTGGGCCGCTGCGGGCAAGCCTGTGGTCAAGCCCGAGTCGCCCTCGTTCGAATGAGTTTTTTTGAGATCGCCATGTGTTAGTGAGTCAGGGGTATCTCCGTGAAATCCCTGACGCACAAATGATGTACGTCGTGTCATTTACAACTGAACTTCGGTTAAATTAGCGAATGGTTATATTCAACCCCGTGGAGTCTTCATGAAACTGATCCTGACTGTGGCTGCCGTGTCGGCCCTGATGTCTGCCCCCGCTTTCGCCAACATGGACATGGCGAAGAAAAACGCCTGTATGGCTTGCCACGCTGTAGACAAGAAATTGGTGGGTCCGGCTTACCAGGACGTGGCCAAAAAATACAGCGGTCAAAAAGACGCTGCGGCCACTTTGGCCAAGAGCATCAAAGCCGGTGGTTCTGGTAAGTGGGGGCCTGTTCCCATGCCCGCTCAGGCTGCATTGAGCGAAGCCGACGCGCTGACATTGGCCAGCTGGATTTTGGCTGGTGCCAAGTAATTTAAAGCCTGTGCAGAACAGGCTTGATAAGCAGATTTTTTAGAAAGCGCGACTGGTACTCGTGGCTTTTTTGCCGCTCCGGGGTGATCCCTTGAGCGGCTTTTTTGACTGGAGATTCTCATGAAACTGCGCAATGCTGCCGGCTTGATGCTGGCCTTGGTTCTGGGCGGGCTCAACGCCCAAGCTCAACCGGCCATCTTCAAGAGTGCCGATTTGAATTTGGGGGCCAAACTGATCGCCGATAACAAATGCGTGGCCTGTCACGTCTCCAAAGTGGGGGGCGATGGCAGCGCGATTTACAAACCACAGGGCCGTATCAATACGGCGGCTTTCTTGCGCGGCATGGTCGAGCAATGCAACACCGAGTTGAACTTGGGCATGTTCCCCGAAGAGGTGGATTCAGTGGCCGCTGTGCTCAATAGGGATCATTACAAATTCAAGTGAATGTTTTCTAACACCAACTTCTGGCGTTGAATATATACAGTACCCCATAGGGTATAGGGTATTTGCCAATACCTTATTTCTTCGGTGTCAGGGATGATGACTGTCAATTCAGTAAGACACATGAGATGTCTCTTGCTGAACGACATCAATGCATGACAACTGGAGAAATTCAATGCGCAAATCTTTCAAGTGGATCAAATGGGCCGTATTGGCCAGTTCAGTTTGGCTGACCGGCTGCGGCACCATCAGCACCATGGGCAAGCTTGAAACCGGAGCAGCAGCAGAAGCCGGGCGCATGTGGGATCGCTGGGTCGAAGGTGAGGGAGATATCGCCATTGCCACCACATGGGAGCGCAAAGTCAAGAAGGGTGTGACCGCTCAAGAAGTGGAGCAAGTGCTCAAACAAGTCGCCACCGAGCGCAATATGCGCGATGTCGGCACCTTGCCGCTGTCCAAAGAACTTGAAGCCCGCTCGGGTAAAAAAGAAAAGCTGCTGACGGTTTACTCCTTTTGCTCGCCAATGACCGCCCGCAAGATGGTGGACTTCAGCCCGCACATGGCGGCGTACCTCCCTTGCCGAATTTCCATGGTGGAAAAAGAAGACGGCCTGTGGCTCTACACCCTCAACATGGACATGATGGTCAAGATGGGCCGCAAGCTCCCATCGCCCTTGAAAGAGGAAGCTCAAGCCGTGCGCGACACCATCTGGGAAATGATGGAACGCGGTCACAAGGGTGAGTTTTAAACGGTCAACACCAGGAGACAAACATGAAAAAAATCAACACTTTGCGCGCTACTGTGCTGGCGGCTGTCTTGGCTACAGGCTCGGTTGCTTGGGCCACCGATGGTTACTTTCCGCACGGCTTTGGCATGAAATCCAAAGGCATGGGCGGGGCTGCTGTGGCTGTGACCGATAACGCTTTTGCAGGTATCAACAACCCGGCCGCTTCGGTCTGGGCGGGGAACCGCGCTGAAATTGGCGTGGATGTGTTCAGCCCTCAACGCAGCGCAGCGCGTTCGGCCCCAGGCTTTGGCGGCATGCTTGAAGGCGATGTGAAAAGCGACGGCAGTGCATTTGCCATTCCAGAGTTTGCCTACAACTCAAAAATTGACGATCGCAGGAGTTGGGGGGTCACGGTCTACGGCAACGGCGGCATGAATACCGACTATCCTGGCGGCAATGTCATGTGCATGAATCCGAATACGGGTCAGCCTTACCAGGGCAATTTGCTGTGCGGTCAGGGCAAGCTGGGCGTTGACCTGATGCAGCTGATCATTGCGCCCACTTTCGCCTACAAAATGGATGCACAGCACTCGGTCGGCGTGTCGCCGCTCTTGGTTGTGCAGCAATTCAAGGCGTCTGGTTTGGATGCATTTGCCGGTTTTTCAATGGCTCCTGCCAAGGTCAGTGATACTGGAACAGACCGCAGCACGGGCATGGGTGTTCGGTTGGGTTATCTGGGTCAGTTGTCGGAAACCTTGAAGTTGGGAGCGAGCTATTCGCCCAAGATCAAGATGAGCAAATTCGACGAGTACGCCGGTTTGTTTGCGGGTGCAGGCTCCTTTGACATCCCCGAGAACTACGCGTTGGGTCTCAATGTCCAGGTCTCGCCAGCGGTGTCAGTGGCCGCGGATTATTCCCGCATCAACTACAGCGGCGTGACCTCAATTGGCAACCCCATGAGCAACTTGATGGCGGGTAACCCGATGGGGTCTGCCAACGGCCCCGGCTTTGGCTGGTCAGACGTCAATGTATTGAAGTTGGGTGTTCAGTGGCAAGCCACACCGACGATGCTGTTGCGTGCAGGTTACAACCAGTCGACCAACCCGATCAAACCAGAAAACGTGACCTTCAATATTCTGGCCCCTGGGGTGATCAAGCAGCATTACACCTTGGGTGGCACGTATGCCCTGAGCAAGAACTCGGAGTTCACTTGGGCTTATATGTATGCGCCCAAGAACACGGTGAGCGGGCCATCCATGTACAACGGCATGATGCCCGGTGCCTCCGGTATCACCGAAACCGTGCGCATGTCCCAGCAATCCCTGGGTGTGCAATACGGCTGGAAGTTCTAAGCTGGCTGTGGCTGAAAGCATCTGATCAGGGTTTTCCTGATCAGATGCACTGGTCGCTGTAATCCCCGATTCAGATTCATCATTTATCTTATATATTCAAACATCCGAATATATGAACCTAATGGTAAATCTAGCATGACAGTTGAATCCGATGAAGTTTTTGACAAAGCGGCAGACCTGTTTGCCGTGTTGTCGACGCCTATTCGGTTGCGCATCATCAGTGCGTTGTGCCAAGGTGAAAAAAACGTTGGGCAGCTGCTTGAAAACATTGGCGTGCCCCAGCCCAACATGTCACAACATTTGAACATCATGTTCCGCTCGGGTGTATTGGGAAAGCGTCGTCAAGGCGCGCAGATGTTTTATCGGATTGCAGACGATACAGCAGCGAAAGTTTGCCGTGCGGTGTGCACGCAGGTGGCCATCGGTGCAGACGTGAATGATCAAATCAACAAGGAGTTTGTGTGAACGCAGACAACATCAATTCAGGAAGGGTGCAAAAAGCACCTGAAAACTTCCTGACCCAGACGGGCATCAAGGAGGTCTTTGCCGAAGGCAAAAAGGGCCGCCGTGATTTCATTCGCAACGCCTTTGCAGCCGCTGCTGCAGGCGCCGCTGCCCCCATGGCGATGGCCCAAGGCAACCCGGTGCCTGTCGAAGGTGGTGACCCCAACATCCTGAACCTGCCTGAACACGCTGTGGGCTTGGGTCAAGGTGTGGCCGTTGAGGGTTATGGCAAGCCCTCCAAGTTCGAAGCGAACTTGCAGCGCCGCCAAAGCCCTGGTCTGACCCAAACCACCCAAGCCTCGGTGTCGTTTGCGCCACTGCAGTCCTTGTTTGGCATCGTCACGCCCAGCGGTTTGCACTTCGAGCGTCACCACCAAGGCTGGTGGGATATTGACCCGTCCAAGCACCGTTTCATGATCAACGGCATGGTCAAAAAGAACATGGTGTTCACCATGGACGAGATCATGCGTTTGCCGTCGGTGTCACGTTTCCACTTCATCGAGTGCGGTGCCAACACCGCTGTTGATTGGGGCAATGTGGCCGTGCCCACGGTGCAGTACACCCACGGCATGTTGTCGTGCAGCGAATTCACGGGCGTGCCCTTGATCACTTTGCTCGAGTTGGCGGGTGCTGACCTGAAAAACGGCAAGTTTGTGCTGGCCGAAGGCGGTGACGGTTCGTCCATGACGCGCACCATCCCCATGAGCCTGATCACTTCAGGTGAAGTCATCGTGGCCTACGGTCAAAACGGTGAAATGTTGCGCCCCGAAAACGGCTACCCCCTGCGTTTGGTGGTGCCAGGCGTGCAAGGCGTGAGCTGGGTCAAATACCTGCGCCGTGTCGAAGTGGGTGACAAACCCTATGCGGCCAAAGACGAAGCCATTCACTACATCGACTTGCAACCCGGTGGCCTGCACCGCCAATACACCAACCTCCAGGAAGTCAAGAGCGTGGTGACCACGCCCTCAGGCGGTCAGGTGTTGCTGGACAAGGGTTTTTACAACATCACGGGTCTGGCCTGGTCGGGCAAAGGCAAGATCAAACGCGTGGATGTGTCCACCGACGGGGGGCGCAACTGGCGTCAAGCGCGTCTTGAAACGCCTGTGCTGTCCAAGGCCCTGACGCGATTCAACCTGGACTGGGTCTGGGACGGCAAGCCTGCCATCATCCAAAGTCGTGCACAGGACGAAACCGGCCACGTACAGCCCACATACCAGCAGTTGCGCGGTGTTCGCGGTACGCGCTCTATTTATCACAACAACGCCATCCAGTCCTGGTTGGTGCAGGAAAACGGTGAGGTGAAAAATGTCCAGGTTTCGTAATGCCGTTTTGACGGTGGCTTTGTTGGCCACAGCGTGTTTGGCGGTTGCTCAGTCTTCCCAATACCCCGGTGTGGGCCGCGCTGCCACACCCAAAGAAGTCGCCAAGTGGGACATCGATGTACGCCCAGACTTCAAGGGCTTGCCGGCAGGTTCAGGCTCGGTCGCCAAGGGTCAGGACGTGTGGGAGGGCAAGTGTGCGCACTGCCACGGTGTGTTTGGTGAATCGGGCGAAGTGTTCAGCCCGCTGATTGGTGGCACCACAGCCGAAGACATCAAGACCGGCCGTGTGGCCAATCTGAACCGTTCGGACTATCCTGGTCGCACCACCATCATGAAGGTGGCCACCGTCTCGACGTTGTGGGATTACATCAACCGCGCCATGCCCTGGACCAGCCCCAAGACATTGACCACGGAAGAGGTGTACTCGGTTACAGCCTTCTTGCTGAACCTGGCGAACATCGTGCCGGACAACTATGTGTTGTCGGACAAGAACATCGCCGAAGTGCAAGCGCGCATGCCCAACCGCAATGGTATGACGACGGCACACGCCATGTGGCCAGGCAAAGAGTTTGGAGGGACCACCAAGCCTGATACAGCCAACAAAGTGTGCATGAAAGACTGCACAACCGAGCCAAAAGTGGCCTCTTTTTTGCCTGACTTCGCCCGCAACGCCCATGGCAACTTGCAAGAGCAAAACCGCATCGTGGGTCCTCAACGGGGTGCTGACACCACCAAGCCCGAGCCCAAAGCGGGTATGCCCATGGCAGCTGCCGCGCCTGTGGCTGCTGCCAAGCCAGAAAACAACGAAGCCAAAGCAGCCATTGCGCTCTTGAACAAGCACAGTTGCACCGCATGTCATGGTGTGGACAAGAAAATTGTCGGCCCCGGCTTCAATGAAGTGGCCAAAAAACAGTCTGGCAAGGTGGATTATTTGGTGGGCAAAATCAAGTCCGGTGGGTCGGGCGTGTATGGTGCTATCCCCATGCCCCCACAATCACTGCCTGACGCTGATGCCAAACAAATTGCCGAATGGATTTCCAAGGGGGCCAGCAAGTAATAAGGTGTAGACCTGTTGCACTGCTGAACCTGTTTCAATAGCATCATTCAACCATCAAGGAGATATCAGATGCAAACCCGTCGCGAGACACTCAAGCAAACCGCTGTTGTGGCTGGCCTCTTGGCCTCCGCTGGCTTCCCCCAGTTCGCCCACGCAGCCTTCAACAAAGCCGCATTCGATGCCAAGTCGGTGCAAGACGCAGCCAAAGCAGCAGGCGCCACCAGCATGGCCGAAAGCAAAGACGTGACCATCACCGGTCCGGACATCGCTGAAAACGGCGCTGTGGTGCCTTTGGGTGCCAGCACAGCCCTGCCGGGCGTCAAGCAATTGCTGATCATGGTCGAGAAAAACCCTGCGGCCCTGGTGGCCATGTTCCATGTGACCGACGCTGTGGAAGCCAACTTTTCGACCCGCGCCAAGATGGGCCAGTCGTCCGATGTCTACGCTGTGGCCATCATGAACGACGGCAAAGCCTTGTGGGCCAAGAAAGAAGTCAAGGTCACTTTGGGCGGTTGCGGCGGTTAAGCCCGGCCCCCATCGTCTACACATTGATTCACTGAAAGATTTAGGAGAAAAAAATGGCAGATCCAATGCGCATCCGTGCCCAGGCCTCTGGCGACAAAGCAACCGTTCGTGTGCTCATGAGCCACGAAATGGAATCCGGTCAGCGCAAAGACGCTTCCGGCAAAACCGTGCCTGCTTGGTACATTCAAGAAGTCACGGCCAAGCTCAATGGCAAGGACGTTTTTTCAGCTGAGTGGGGCCCTGCGGTCTCGAAAAACCCTTTCCTGCAGTTTGCAGTCAAAGGCGCCAAAGCCGGTGACAAAATTGCCGTAACCTGGAAAGACAACAAGGGCGACACACGCACCGACGAAGCCACCGTGTCCTGATTACATCGTGGTGAACAAAAGGGTGAAGCCAACACTTCACCCTTTTTGCGTTTTAAAAAATCAACAGAGGTGACAATGAAAAAAGCATCAACCCTTTCCATTGCAACGGTTTTGGCCCTGTGCGCCGCCCCCGTCATGGCTCAGAAGACTGCCAGCCAAGGCATCGACGAATACCGTGCCATGTTGCAAGACGGTAACCCGGCTGACCTTTTTGAAGCCAAAGGCGAAGACCTCTGGAAAAAAGTCCGTGGTCCCAAAAACGCTTCGCTGGAAAAATGCGACCTGGGCAAAGGCCCCGGCGTGGTCAAGGGGGCCTTCGTTGAACTGCCCAAATACTTTGCTGACACCCAGAAGATGCAAGACCTTGAGTCGCGTCTGGTGACCTGCATGGAAACACTGCAAGGCTTCAATGCCGCCGAAATTTCCAAAACCGCATTTGGTCGCGGCGAGATGTCCAATGTGACCGCTTTGGCCACCTGGATCGCGGCCGAATCCAAAGGTTTGCGCTTTAACTTGTCGCAAGCGCATGCCCAAGAAAAAACCTTCTACGAAGTGGGCAAACGCCTGTTTTTCCAGCGCGGTGGTCCTCACGATTTCTCATGTGCCTCTTGTCATGGTGAAGAAGGCAAGCGCATCCGCTTGCAAGATCTGCCCATTCTGACCAAGAACCCGGGTGACGGTGTCGGTTTTGCTGCCTGGCCAGCCTACCGTGTCTCCAACGGCCAGATGTGGAGCATGCAACTGCGTTTGAACGACTGCTACCGCCAGCAACGCTTTCCCTACCCAGGCTTTGCCAGCGATGCGACCGTGGCCTTGGCTACTTACTTGGGTGTGAATGCCAAGGGTGCGGCCTCGGTTGCGCCCGCGATCAAGCGTTGAATCAGGAGACTTACATGAACAAAAAGACCCAACTCGTTTTGGCCAGCCTGGCCGCTGCATTGGTGGCTGCAGGCTGCGCATCCGCGCCTTCGGTGGCCGAACTCAATGCATTGACTGACAAGATCGTCAAAGCCTCTTTCCGAGACCAAAACCATGTGAAAGTTGAGCGCATCACTGCCACCGACGAAACCAACCGCGTCTGCAGCGAAGCCGATGTCGCGGGCAAGCCGCTGGATGAAAAAACCGCCAAACGCATCGAGGAAGCTAACCTCAAAGCCATCAAATGGCCTTCAGACGGCAAGTTCATCGGTGACTGGAAAGAAGGTGAAAAAATTGCCCAGAGCGGTCGTGGCCTGACCTGGACCGACGATGTCAAAACCGTCAACGGTGGCAATTGCTACAACTGTCACCAAATCAGCAAGGAAGAAATTTCTTACGGCACCATTGGCCCCAGCCTCTACAACTACGGCAAGATTCGCGGTGTAACCGATCCAGCCAGCCCCGCCAGCAAAGCCATTGTGGAATACACCTGGGGCAAGATCTGGAACGCCAAGGCCTACAACGCTTGCTCCAACATGCCTCGCGCAGGCCACATGGGCATCCTGAACGAAACGCAAGTTCGCCACATCGTGGGCCTGCTGCTTGATCCGAAATCGCCCGTCAATCAGTAATCCCTTGAAAACCCGGCTGGTCCGGGTTTTTAAAGTTTCCATATATCAGTGGTTGCAAATATGAATCTCTCCAAACGCGAATTTATCCAAGTCATGGGTGCTGGCACGATGGCCGGCATGAGCATGGGCTCGTTTGCCGAAGCCAGTGCGGCGACGGCCTCCAACGGTTTGTACGACATCCCCAAGTTTGGCAATGTGTCCTTTTTGCACATGACCGATTGCCACGCCCAGCTCAAGCCGATTTATTTCCGCGAGCCCAGCATCAACATGGGCATTGGCTCCATGGCAGGCAACTTGCCTCATTTGGTGGGTGAATATTTGCTCCAGGCTGCCAAGGTTCGGCCCGGCACGGCCGAGGCCCACGCCCTGACTTTCCTCGATTACGAAAAAGCCGCCAAACGTTACGGCAAAGTGGGCGGTTTTGCCCATTTGGCCACGCTGGTCAAACGCATGAAGGCCAGCCGCCCCGGTGCTTTGTTGTTGGACGGCGGTGACACTTGGCAAGGTTCGGGCACCAGCTTGTGGACCAATGGCCAGGACATGGTCGATACTTGCAAGTTGCTGGGCGTGGACGTGATGACCGGCCACTGGGAGTTCACCCTGGGCATGGAACGGGTGAAAGAGATTGTTGAAAAAGATTTCGCAGGCAAGGTCGATTTTGTCGCGCAAAACGTCAAGACCAACGACTTTGGTGACCCGGTGTTCAAGCCTTATGTGATCCGCGAGATCAACGGCGTGCCTTGCGCCATCATCGGCCAGGCCTTCCCTTACACCCCGATTGCCAACCCGCGTTACATGGTGGCCGACTGGGAGTTCGGCATCCAGGACGAGAACATGCAAAAGATGGTGAACGAAGCCCGCGGCAAAGGTGCGCAGGTCGTGGTCGTCATCAGCCACAACGGCATGGACGTGGACCTGAAAATGGCCAGCCGTGTCAGCGGCATCGACGCCATCATGGGTGGCCACACGCACGACGGCATGCCGGTCGCGTCCATTGTCTCCAACAAGGGCGGCAAAACCTTGGTCACCAATGCGGGCTCGAACGGCAAGTTCCTGGGGGTGCTCGACTTCGACGTCAAAGACAAAAAGGTCAGCGACTTCCGCTACAAGCTGCTGCCCGTGTTCTCGAACATGCTGCCCGCCGACAAAGAGATGGACGCTTTGATCACCAAGATCCGCGCGCCTTACGAAGCCAAGCTGGCCGAAAAGCTGGCGGTGACCGATGGCTTGCTGTACCGCCGTGGCAACTTCAACGGCACGGGCGACCAGTTGCTGGTGGATGCTTTGCTCGATGTGCAAGGTGCCGAGATCGCGTTTTCGCCAGGTTTCCGCTGGGGCACCACCTTGCTCCCAGGCCAGGCCATCACACGCGAATGGCTGCTCGACATGACCGCGACCACTTACTCTTATGCCACCGTGACCGAGATGACGGGCGAGACCATCAAGACCGTGCTGGAAGATGTCGCCGACAACCTGTTCAACCCCGATCCGTATTACCAGCAAGGTGGTGACATGGTGCGCGTGGGGGGCCTGAGCTACAGCTGTAACCCCGTGGGCACCATGGGCAACCGCATTGGTGATCTGCGCCTGAAGGGCCAGCTCATCGAGCCGGGCAAAAAGTACAAGGTCGCTGGCTGGGCGCCGGTGGCCGAAGAGGCGCGCAACCAAGGCAACAAGCAGGTGTGGGACGTGGTCGAGACTTGGCTCAAGGCCCAGGGCGGTCGCATCAAGCCACGCCAACTCAACGCCCCCAAAATCATGGGCGCTTTGCCCAACAAGGGTTACGCGGCTTGACATGTGTGTGCAGCGCCTGAGGGCGCTGCATGAATCAAAGCAGGGGAATCACCATGAAAAGAAGACAACTGTTGTGGGCCAGCGCTGCCATTGGTGCTGTGGCCATGTGGCCCGAAGCACGTTTGCTGGCCCAGCAAGCGCAAGACTTCGTTGAAGGTCCACCTGTGGCCGACATCCCGGCCAAACAACTCTCGCCGCATGTGTGGATGGTGTTCTCTCCGGATGGGTTTCCGACGGTTGAAAACCGGGGCATGATGTCCAACGTCATCTTTGTGGTGACCTCGACTGGTGTGGTGGTGATCGACTCGGGCGCTTCGCTGCAAATCGGCCAGATGGCCATCCGCATGATTCGCAAGGTGACCGACAAACCCGTGGTGGCGGTGTTCAACAGCCACTACCACGGTGACCATTGGCTGGGTAACCACGCCTTCGTCAAAACCTACGGCGACAAGCTGCCCATTTACGCACTGCCCAGCACCATTGAAAAACTCAAAGGTGCCGAAGGCAATTTGTGGCGCAGCCTGATGGAGCGCTGGACCAACCAGTCCACCTTGGGTACCCAGGTGGTCTTGCCCAACACGGCCGTTCGGCATGGTCAAGTGATTCAGATCGGTGATGTGACATTTCGCATGCACCATTACGGCACCGCGCACACACCCTCGGACTTGTGTGTTGAGGTGGTGCAAGACAAACTCACTGCGGTGGGTGACATCGCCATGGCCAACCGCATTGCTAACATGGACGAGGGCTCGTACGCCGGTACGTTCAAGTATTACCAAGCGCTGATGGCGGCCACGGGCGAACAGATGTGGGTGCCCGGCCATGGTTTGGGCAGCAAGGATTTGCTCAAGACTTACGGCGAATTCATGGCCGGTATCTGGGAGCCATGCCTTAAAGCGGTGGAAGACAGCAAATCGGAGGCCGAAGCCAAAGCTGCCGTGTTGAAAGACCCGCGTGTGGCGGCGAGGGCCAAGACCATGCAAGGCTTTGACGGCAACATTGGCAAATACGTGAGCTTGGCTTACCTGGAAGCGGAAAAGGTGGCTTTTTAAGCAGGCCCACAAAACCCTGATCTGGGTTCATGCGGTAGAGTGCCAGCATGAATCGAAGAGATGTCTTAAGCAGAATGAGCGCTGCCGCCGGGTTGGGTGTGGCCACACTGGCGGGGCTGCCAGCCTTGGCCCAAAGCCCCAAAATTTCCCGGTTGGTGATCGTCGGCGGGGCCGAGGATCGCTTGCAAGACCGCATCATTTTGCGCAAATTTGCGGATTATTGCGGTGGCAGCCAGGCACGCATCCGTGTCATCACTGCCGCCAGCGGTGACCCCGAAGGGGTGTGGCAAAGCTACCGGGATGTCTTCAGGGCACTTGGGGTGGAAGATGTGCAGCGGCTGGCACTGGATGACCGAGACAGCGCGCATCAGTCGGAGTTGCAGACTGAAATTTTGCAGGCCAATGGCATTTTCATGAGCGGTGGTGACCAGTCCAAACTCATGGACACTCTTTGGGACACCCCGGCCTACCAGTCACTGCACCAGTCTTTTCACATGAACCGTTGCTGCATTGGCGGCACCAGCGCCGGTGCCGCCGTGATGTCGCGTCACATGATTGCGCAAGGACCTGCGGTGCTGCGCCCCAGCAAGGAAGCGGTCGATACCGACATCGGATTGGGCTTGTTGTCCCAGGCCGTGGTGGATCAGCACTTTTCAGAACGCAGGCGGTTGGCCCGTTTGCTGTCAACTTTGGCGATGCGCCCGGATTTGCTGGGGGTCGGGATCGATGAAGACACCGCTTTGGTGATTGAGCGCGGCGAGGCCATCGAGGTCATTGGCAAAGGCACGGTGACTTTGGTGGACCCTTCGCAGATGCAGTCGAACGTGAACGAGTTGGAAACGCTGGAGCAAATTGAAATGCTGGGCGTTCAGTTGCACTTGCTGCCTGCAGGCCATCGCTACAGTGTCAAATCTGTTGGGCCTTCGGCGCGCTCAGGACCTCTTCGGCAGGCTATCCAGCGCTTGGTGGCTGTGGGGCCGATTCGTGGTTGAATCCATCGATTGGGGCTTGCTGCCCATTTGGTGCCCCCGACAGGAATCGAACCTGTATCACTCCCTTAGGAGGGGAGAGTTCTATCCATTGAACTACGGTGGCACACCTGTGTATTTTAAGGGCGAATGGTGAACCTGCCGGAGCCCGTCCTGCAGACCCGACCCCTGACCGCACAGCCCGCAAAAAACGATCAAAAGGTCTTGATATGCGTCCCATCACTTCTGACACGACCGATGCCAGTCCCGTGCCTGAGCGGGTTGAAAAACCTACCCTGATTTACCCGTTCGAGGCCCCGCCCGAGGCGGGCACGACGCTGGAGGTGGCGCCGGGAGTGGTCTGGATGCGCTTGTCCTTGCCCATGGCCCTCAACCACATCAACGTGTGGGGCCTGGAAGATCAAGATGGCTGGGCGGTGGTGGACACCGGCATGCGCAATGAGGACACTCTGGCGGCCTGGCGCGGGCTGTTTGCCGATGCCGCAGAAACGCGGCCATTGACCCGTGTTTTTGTGACCCACATGCACCCTGACCATGTCGGCATGGCCGGATGGTTGACACGCAAATTCAATTGCCGCTTGTGGATGACACGGCAGGAGTACCTCAATTGCCGCGTGTTGGCGGCGGATACAGGCCGGGAAGCGCCAGACGATGCCGTCGCTTTTTACCACCGGGCGGGTTGGAGCGATGCGGCCATTGAGAATTATCGGGCCCGGTTTGGCAACTTCGGTAAATACATCCATGCCTTGCCTGACAGCTACCGCCGCATGCAGGATGGGGAAGTCATCCGCATTGGTCTGCACAACTGGCGTGTGATTGTGGGCACGGGCCATTCACCCGAGCATGCGTGTTTGTATTGCCCTGACCTCAAATTGTTGATTTCGGGTGACCAAGTGCTGCCGCGCATTTCTTCCAATGTGTCGGTGCATCCGACCGAACCCGATGCCAACCCCATGCAGGACTGGCTCCATTCGCTGGACAAGTTACGCCGTGAGGTTCCCGACGATGTGTTGGTGCTGCCCTCGCACAACGATTGTTTTCGGGGGCTGCATGCGCGGCTGAATTACCTGGCGGCATCCCAGCGGCGCTCTTTGGACCGTTTGCTCAAAACCCTGAAAGAGCCCCGTCGCGTGGTGGATGTGTTCAGCACCCTGTTTGGTCGACGCATTGAGGAAGGTGATGCGGGATTGCTCAATCTGGCGACAGGGGAAAGTCTGGCTTGTTTGAATTATTTGTTGCACCGTGGCGAAGTCCATCGTCGCCTGGATGACAGTGGCGTGGCTTACTACCAAATGAGTTGATGCATGCCCTGTGAAACAATCGCAACATGCTCAGCTTGATTCGAAAATCCCTGCAAAGACGCTATAAGTCACCCCAAAATGGCTTGGGCCTGGATTTTGAAAAGTCGCCTTTTGGCGTGGTGTCTGTGGATGCCAAGACGGGACAATTCACGCAAGTCAACACAGTCTTTGCCACTCTGGTGGGACGCACGCACGCATTCTTGATCGGCACTCGATGGTTTGATTTGGGCATCGGCAAGGCTTCTTCAGACCCGTCAGAAGCACCCAGCCCCTTGTCGCTGGACAAGCCCCCGGCCGAGGCGTGGACCGAGTGCCTTGCAAAAGCCGACGGCACCGAAGTTTTGGTGGAGGTGTCTTTCCTGACATCGGTTCAGGATTCGCAAGGTGGGCCCATCTGGGTCCTGATCGTCAAGGACATTGCCGACCGGCTGGAGGAACAAGCCCGCCTGCGTGTCAGCGAGCAACGCCACCGCGTTGTGGCAGACAGCGCCCGCGATGTCATCTGGAGCATGAGCCCTTTAGGCGAAATCACCTATGTCAGTCCGGCCGTGGAAAAGCTCAGGGGCCTGACGCCCGAGGAGGCGATGAACACCCCCCTGGACAAAACACTCACGCCGGATTCTGCTGCGGTATCGGTGCAATATTTCATGCAAGTGGCTCAAGCCGTTCAGCTTGGACGAAAACCCAGCAGCTTTCAGGGCGAGCTGGAATACATTCGAAAAGATGGCTCCACCTTCTGGACGGAGTGCCTGTCATTTCCCTTGATGGATTCGAAGGGCGCGCTGGTCGAAATTGTGGGCGTCACCCGAGATATCAGCGAGCGCAAACACCATGAAGACAGCTTGCGCGAGGCACTTTTGCAGGCCGAAAAAGCCAATACGGCCAAGACCCGGTTTCTGGGGCACATCAGCCACGAAATTCGCACGCCCTTGAGCGCCATGCTGGCCTTGAACGATTTGCTGTTGAACAGCGACGTGGATGAGAAGCAACGTGAATGGCTCAACCAGTCGCAAGACGCAGGGCGACTTTTGCAGGGCATGATCAACGATATTTTGGATTTTTCCAAAATAGAAAGTGGCCAACTGGCCTTGGCGGCCGAACTTTTTGACTTGAACGCTGTGGTGCAGCAGGTGGGCCAGATGGTGGCCTCCTCCTGTGCAGAGAAGGGGCTGGTTTTCAACACCGAACTGGCCCCGGATCTGCCCAGTACATGGTGGGGTGATGCGTCTCGTTTGACCCAGGCCTTGATGAGTTTGGTGGGCAACGCTGTCAAATTCACCGACCAGGGACACATTACCCTTCGTGTGCAGCGATTGAGCCCCGACGTGGACTGTGAGCATTTGCGTTTCACAGTGGAGGATACGGGCGTGGGGCTGTCACTGGCGATGCAGTCACAGATGTTTGATGGCTTTGTTCAGGACGACCACGATCACGCCATTCGGCACCCAGGCGTTGGCTTGGGCCTGAGCATCTGCCAGCGCCTGGTCAGACTGATGGGCGGTGAAATGGGGGTCGAGTCTGTTGAGGGGCAGGGTTCGAGTTTCTGGTTCACTGTGCGATTGAAACCTCAGTCACTGGCCATACATGCGCAAGATTCCGGGGTTTCTTCGGCCATGGGTCCGCAGGCGCTGGCCGGGTTGCGCATTTTGTTGGTGGACGACAACCATTCGATCAGGGACATCGTCAAGCAACTGTTGCAATTGGCCCATGTTCGGGTTGACTCCGCAGAAAACGGTGCCCTGGCTTTGAGCATGCTTCAGGATACCCCTTACGACCTGGTGCTGATGGATTTGCAGATGCCCGTCATGGGTGGTTTGGAGGCGACTCGAAAAATTCGGCAAAACCCTGCGCTGGCCACAATGCCCATTGTGGCCTTGACGGCGGGGGGCTTGTCCAGTGACCTTGAGCAGTGGCGGGCTGATGGCATCACCGATTATTTGGGCAAACCCTTTGACTACAAGAAATTGCTGGAAGTTCTGAGTCGGAATCTGCCCCTCGCACAACCGATGCGCGCAGTTTGAGCTGAGCCGTTCAGCCCAACGGCTCACAGGTCCCTGTTCTTGAACAGCCAGTAGGCCGAACCATCAGGTGTACCCATGACACGCCGTCCCTGGAAAAAAGCCTGCAGGTTCTGCCAGCTGGGACTGTGGACCAAAAACGGAGGCTCCCCGTATACGCTCTGAGCCGAACCAGCTTTGAGGTGCAGGTCGGTTAACTGGTTTTTCTGGTCGCGCACGCACAACTTGACATCTTGTACGGCCACAAAATGGATGTAGTTGCCTGCCTTGATGGGGTTGTCGGACTCGTAAGAGAGGCTGTTCTGCCCTTGCCGCCAATCGCAATTGGCGCTTTTCTGGCCGTCGCTGGGCGCGGTGCTGGTGGTGGACAGGGCAGGTGGCGTTGCAACTGTGGGTGGCGTCGGGTTGGGCAGGGCTACGGCGACCGCATTTTGTGCAGCAGATGGGTCGGGGGCAACGGTTGTTTGTGGGCTCTGTGCCTGCGCGGATGCTTTGACCTCATGGAGCGAAGAGCTGTGGGTCAGTTCTGGCCAAGGCATGCGTGAGCCGGTCCATACCAAACCACCGATCAACAGCATGGCAGCAGCCCATTTGGGATTGAAGTTTGACGGGTTTGATTTGTGCATAGAGGCGCTTCTTCCTGCCTCTGTGCTCTGTCCAGCGTCAGTGACGCCTGACAAAACCAGTGCGTGTGACGCAGACTCTAAAGGTGTCGCAGTCGTCTGCATGGGTTCTGCTGCTGGAATTTCGGGTTCGTGCCCGAGTTTGCGCAAGAGTTTGTTGCCTGTGTTGGCCTTGATTTGGCTGTTGTAAAAGCTGCCCTCACCCTGGCCTTCGAGTTCACGCAACTGAGCCAATGAAATGGCGTTCAAGCGGGCAAAGACAAAATCGTCAATTTTGGCGTTTTCCCTCAAGTTCTGGAGTAAAACGCCATCTTCAACGCGCCAAACTGGGGCATTCATCATGATGTACAGGCCTGACAAGACGAACGGGTCACGGCGTTGACGACTTGATATTCAATAAAAGTGTTAAACATCATGTTGTGGTTTTGTGCTTTGAATATTAGTGTTTGTTGTTCAGTGGCATGTTCGGTTTCAACTTGATGAGAGGCACGAATGGCAAAAAATGAATCATTGACTCGTAAAAAACCCAAGCAATCGCGTTCTCAGGTGACAGTCCTCTCATTGCAGGAGGCCTTTGTTCGGGTTTTGATCGAACAGGGAGGGCTGGACAAAGTACGCGTTCGAGAAGTGGTCGAAGTTGCAGGCGTTGGAATAGGAACATTTTATGATTACTTTTCAAATCTGCAAGCCTTGGCCGCTTCTGCCTTCAGACATCGAAGTGAATCCCTGACCTTGCGCTTGAGGGACACCATGGAGCGACATCGTGCGGGACCTTGGACAGACATGGTTCATGCACTTTTGGATGACCACATCGATGTGGTCTTGAAGAACCCGAAAGAAATTGCAGGATTGCTGCTGATCGAGCGACAGGTTTTTGATCTGGTCTCGCACCAGGCGTTTCACAGAAATTTCAAAGACAACTGGCGAGATGCATTGCTATTCAAGGGCATGACCGATCCGCTGCTTCTGGAAACCACAGCGGCCATGTTGCATGCCATCACCTATGGCTGGTGCGCGCAGGAGATTCTGGTTTTCCGTGGCGAACGCGATCGGCAGCAGTCCCGCCAGGCTTTGGGGCTGGCGGTCATTGGTTATTTGCAGGCGGTACTGCCTAAATGAATGAACATGCTGCGAATTTCGTTTCTCAACGATCCGCTTTAGCGTCCACCCGCAACATCCACAATGGTGCCGTGCACGTAACTGGCGTCATTACCGGCCAGCCACAAGGCGACCTTGGCCACTTCTTCTGCGGTGCCCGAGCGGCCCATGGGAACGGCTGTTTTGGCCATAGTCTGCATTTGGGCAATGCCGCCATGAACGTTGTGGATTTCGGTGGCAATCAGGCCCGGACGAATCGCATTGACGCGGATGCCTTGTGATCCCACTTCTTTGGCCAATGCCAGGTTGAAGCTGTCAAGTGCGCCTTTGGAGCCCGCATAGGCACTGCCCCCGGACAAGCCACCCAGCCGTGAGGCCACCGAGGACATGTTGACGATGGCGCCACCGGCCCCGCCACGCGTGGTGGACATGCGCAGGACTGCTTCACGCGCGCAGTAATACGCGCTGAACACGTTGGCACCGTAGAGTTGCGACAAGTTGGTTTCGTCCACTTCCGTGATCAGGAAACTGGCCAGAACCCCGGCGTTGTTGATCAGTGCGTGCAGCGGCCCCAGCGCTTCGTCAAATTCGCGGAACATGCTTTTCACTTGCGCCTGCTGGCTCACATCGGCTTGCAGGCACACGACCTTGGCACCCATTTGACGCAGTTCATCGGCCAGTGCCTGGGCTTCTTGCGCGCTGCGGTGGTAGTTCAGGCCGATGGACCAGCCTTGCTGCGCCGCCAGTCGCGCAATGGCTTGTCCAATGCCTCGGCTGGCGCCGGTGATCAGGATGTTTTTACTGGGATTCATGGTGTCATTCGGGCTGGATGTTGGCTTCTTTGACCAGGCGAACCCATTTGCTGACTTCGCTGGCCATGAAGGCTTTGAGTTGGTCTGGCGACATCACCATGGGCTGGATGCCGATGCCGGCCAGTTTGTCTTGGGTGTCTTTGGTCTTGAGGGCTTGGCCCATGGCGGCATTGAGTTTGTCGACCACATCCTTGGACATACCCGCGGGCCCCAGCAGGGCAAACCAGGCGGTGATGTCAAAGCCGGGCATGCTCTCGGCCAGTGAAGGCCAGTCGGGCACCAGCGAAGAGCGTTTGCTGGCGGTGATGCCCAAGGGGCGCAATTTGCCGCCCTTGGCTTGCGCCATCGAGTTGCCCAAATCCACAAAGGTGTAGTCCACCACACCGGCCATCACATCGTTCATGGCGAGCGGGATGCCTTTGTAAGCCACGGCCATGGTGTCGACTTTGCCCAGCTTGTTGAGCACCGCAATGCTCACTTGCGAGCTGGAAGATCCATAGCCTGCATTGACTTTGCCGGGGCGCTGGGCCGCGTAGCTGAGGAATTCCTGGATGTTCTTGGCGGGGTGATCGGCCTTGACCATCAACACCAGCATGTTGTCGCCCACGGCGGCCACCGGGGAGAAGTCCTTGAGCGGGTCATAAGGAATGCTTTTGAGCAAGGCCACGTTGGAGGCCGCCGCTGAATTGGAAGAAAACAGCAGCGTGTGCCCATCGGGTGCGGCGCGGATCACGTCCATGGCGGCAATCGAGCCACCCGCACCGGGTTTGTTCTCGACCACAAAGGTCTGGCCCAGGGCGTTTTGCATTTGCTGGGCCATCAGCCGTGCGGCCTGGTCGGTAGCGCTGCCAGTGGGAAAGGGCACCACAAACCGGACCGGTTTGGACGGAAAAGACTGTGACCAGCTGGCCCCGGACAGGCCCAGCAAGGCCAGACCGATGGCCATGGTTTTTAAAAAATGGCGTGATTTCATGGTGTCTCCTGGGTGGTGGTGGTCAGGCAGGGCTCAAGTCCGCTGCACGTTGAGCGTGAGCAAGTGAAACGACAAGGACTTGCCGTGCATGTCAAGGTTGAGCGAGTCGTTCACGCCGCCATCGAGCACGTTGTCCAGCACGAAGTTCATGGCGCTCAAATGAGGCAACAGGTAGCGCCTGACGGCGCTGGGGTGGCGCGCTCCGAAATGCGCGGACACGACTTCAGGCGTGACTTGTTCGACCAGCAGCGGGTAATCCTCTTCGCGGTAGGCGATCAGGCTGATGTTGGCGTGGTTGCCCTTGTCGCCCGTGCGGGCGTGTGCGATGTCGTAGAGCGAAATTTCAGCCATGGGGCGCTTTCGGGTGAATCAAACAAACTGAACGGTGGCAGGAATCTGCTCACGCGGGATGAGGCACGCCAGGTTGGACAGCCGCTGGCGCTTGGCCACCCGCACACCACCGCCACCGGCAGGCCCGCCTGTCCACAGTGCAGTCAGCTCTTGCAGCAGCAAGTCGATGGGGGCCCGTTGCGCGTGTTTGGCCGCCACGCGCAGGCGCACGTCTGTGGCGCGGGTGGTGGGCATGCCGGTCAGCATGCGGCCCTGGTCATCACCCAAGATGCTGCTGATGCCAATCAGGTCAAAGCGAAGCGGCATGTGCCGACCCATGCGTTTTTGCATGACGTCCATGGCCAGCCGCGCACGCGCTTCGGCATTGGGGCCGGCATAGGAAATTTCGCCTTCGCCCAGCCAGCCGCCATCAAAATAAGCCAGCACCTTCAGGGTGGCGGTGCGGGGGTGCCCTTTCACGCCATGCAGCCGAACGCGGTTGGCACCGACTTGCTCAACCCGCGCTTGGCTGATGTCGGCCACCACGTCGGGGGTGATGTAGGCCGCCGGATCGTGCACTTCGTAGAGCAATTGTTCTTTGACAGTGCGGCAATCGACCAGACCGCCAGTGTCGTCGGCCTTGCTCACCACGCAGGAGCCATCGGGAAAAATTTCGGCAATCGGAAAGCCCACGTTGTCCAGTCCCGGCACGTCTTTTTTACCGGGATCGGCAAAATAACCGCCACTGACCTGTGCGCCGCATTCCAGCAAATGGCCTGCCATGGTGGCACCGGCCAAGGCGTCCCAGTCGGTGGCGCGCCATTGGTAATGGGCAATGGCCGGGCCCAGCAGCAATGACGGGTCGGCCACGCGCCCGGTCACCACAATCTGTGCACCCTCTTTCAGGGCTTGTGCAATTTCAAAAGCCCCCAGGTAGGCGTTGGCGCAGACAAATCGCGCATCGTCAAAGCCCTCGGGCAGGTGCTGTTTGACCAGGGCGCGCCCTTGGGCATTGGACAGGTCGTCGCCTTGCACCACGGCAATGCGGGGCTTGGGCAGGCCCAGTTGTTCGGCCAGTTGCACGATGCGCTGCGCAGCCCCTTGCGGGTTGGCCGCGCCAAAGTTGCCAATGATCGGGATGCCGTGTTGCATGCAGTCGGCCAGAATCGGCCGCAGCTCTTGTTCCAGCAAGGGCTCGTAGCCCAGGCTGGGGTGTGCCCGCCGGATCAGGTGTTGGTGGGCCAAGGTTCTTTCGGCCAGGTTCTCGAACATCAAGGCCGCAGGTCCACCCCGTGCGATCAGGGTTTTGACCACTGGAATGGCCGCATCCACACGATCCCCTGAAAAACCGGCGCCACAGCCTACAGCCAATGTTTGCATTCAACGTCCTGAAATTTTCTACAAGTTTTGCTATTTTGCAAAAGTCACATTAATTTGTAAAATTAAATTAATAAGACTATTGTGAATTATTTTTAATGAAATTATCTGGTCGCTACATCGATGCTTTTCTGGCGCTGGAAGAAACCCGGCATTTCGGTCTGGCGGCCCAGCGCTGCCACGTTTCGCCCTCGGCCCTGAGCCAGACCATCAGTCGCCTGGAAGCGCAATTGGGCACCCGCCTGTTTGACCGCGACACGCGCAATGTGTCCTTGACGCCCGAGGGCGAAACCTTTTCCCAGGGGGCGCACCGCATTGCAGCAGAAATGCGGGCAACTTTGGACGAGGTGAGCGACCGGCTACAAAAAAGGGCAGGGCGCGTGAGCGTGGCCGCGCCCCCGTCCATGGCGGCCAATTGGCTGCCCGAGCGCATGGCTTTGTTCAAGGCGCAGTACCCGGGCATCGAGCTCAAGCTGTCAGATGTGGTGTCTGACCGCTGCCTGGATTTGATCCGCCAGGGCCATGCCGACATTGGCATCAATGCGCAGCCGGGCAATCCTCTGGAAGTCGATGCGCGGGTCTTGTTCAATGAGCCCATGTTTTTGATTTGTCAAAGCGGCCACGTCCTGGCCAGCCAGGCGCATGTGGTATTAAAAGACCTGAAAAATCAGCCTTTCATTCAGACCGTGCGCAGCGGCAGTGTCTGGCAGCATGTGCAGCCGCTGCTGCGAAACGTGGGGACGGTCGATACCGGTCTGGAGGTGTTTCAGTTGGGCACCTTGGGCGGGCTGGTGGCGCAGGGTTTTGGCGTCAGCATCGTGCCGCAGTTTGCATTGACTTTGTGTTTGCGTGAGGGCGTGGTGGCGGTGCCGATTCAGGACAAAAAAGCCGTGCGTCCTGTTTATTTGATCAAAAGAAAACACCACAGCTTGTCGGCTGCTGCGCAAAGTTTTTATGACATCTTGCTGTCTGAGGCCAATGGCCTCAAAAAGACCCGGGCCTGAGCTCCTCAGTCCTTGCGCACCGTGAAGATCAGGTCCAGTGCACTTTGCTGTCCGGCCTGGGCCCGCAAGGTCAGGCGGCGCGAGAGGTCATAAAAAATGTACAGACTGCCGAAAGTGCCGCTCAGGCTGCTTTCATAGACCATGTAGAAATCCTTGGACAGGCGTTTGCCCAAGGTCACCGCCGCGCCTGTGGCGGTGGCATCCGAGCGGCTGCCGCTGGCCAGTGAAATTTCATCCAGCCCCAGGCTGGCGGCCAGCTCGCTGTTGAGGCCTTTGCCGTTGCCTCCCAGCAAGGCCAGCGCCGCTTGTTGCAGCACCGCCGATTCAGCCCCGCCGCTGGCCGCAGACCGGCCCAAGACCAGCCAGGCGAGTTTGTCTGCATCGGGCATGTCGGGGTCGGCATACAGGCGGATGCGCGGCAACAAGGCCGTGCCCGTGACCTGCACACCCACGCGTTGCGACAAATTGGGGCGCAGCGCAATGATGTCCAGACTTGGGTTGTCATAAGGGCCGTTGAAGCGAAGCACCCCGGTGTCGATGTTCAGTTGCTGGCCATAGGCTTTGTAACGCCCGCCCTCTGTGCGCACCTGACCTGTCAAGCGGGGCAGGCCCCGTGTTGCACTGTTGCTGACCAGCAGGACCTGACCCATCAAGCGCGTGTTCAGCCCCTGGCCTTGAAGCCGGAAGTCCGAGCCCAGATCCAGTTGGATTTGCACGTCGGGCGTTCCAAGCCATGACTTCGAAGCCGCAGGCGGGGTCGAGACTGGTGCCTCCAAGTCGGCTCGAACGACCCGCACATCAGCGCCCAGACTGGGGGTGCTTTCTTCGGGCAAGATGAACAAGGCTTGGTCGGCCTGTACCAAGCCTTTCAGGCGCAACTGGCCTTTGTTCATTTCGGCCGTGACATCGCCCGAGATGGCCAGACGCCGATCGGCCCGGTTGCTCACGCGCAGGCTTTTGGCCTGCATCTGCAAGACCAAGCTGGCGGCACTCAAAGGGTTGGCGGCGTCAAAGGACGGACCCGCCGTATCCCAGCTGAGCTGTCCGGTGGCCTGCATGTCGCCACCTTGAGTGCCCGCACCTCGCAAACTCAAGCGCTCCAGAACGACCTGTTGCCCCTGCAGTTGGGCGATCAGTTGTCCCTGGCTGAATTCAATGCCTTGCACGGCCGAGCGCACAGCCAAATGGTCAGCTTGCAGGCGGCCCTGCCACTGAGGCCGACTGCGGGTGCCAGAGAGTTCAAAGCGTGACTCGAGTGTGCCCTGCACCCGCCAGCCCGGAGGTGCCAGCAAGGACCAAGCACCGATTTGCGGCAAGCTGGCCAGCATCGACCCCGTCACCGGAGCTTGCTCGTCCCATTGCAAGCCTTGGCTGGTGGTGCTCAAGAGCGACTGGACTTGCGCTTTGATCTGGCCCATGTGCTCACTGTCCCAGGCCAGTTCTGCTTCCATGCGCTCGCCCTGCAGGCGCCACTGCACGCGGGCTTCACGCAAGCCGGCGGGCAGGCGCTGGCCCGGCGCGTTGTCGGCACGGACGCGCAAGTCGCCTCGGCTGCGTTGCATGGAAGCAGACATGTTCAGCTGCTTGTCGAGTTGCATTTGCCATTGCCCCTGCAGCATCACATCGCTCTGAATGTCAGGGCCCCACACACCGGGCAGCCAGTTCAGTGGCAGGTCTTCCCAGCGGGCTGCGCCTTGCGCTTGCGCTGCGCGAACCGGTGTCGCCGCGCGCCATTGACCCGCTTCGGCCAGCAACTTGGCGGTGCCGGGCTTCGGGCCTTGCAGCGACCAGCTGGCCGCTGCCCATTGCAGGCCTGGGCCAGTCGGGTTCAGGCTGATTTGCCAAGGCCAGGCCTTTTGCAGTTCGGCGCGCCAGGGGCTCGTTGCTGTATGGCCTGCAATGTCCAGCCGGAGGCTGTCGACTTGGGCTTGCCACTCGTCGCTTTGGGCGTGGGCCCGGCTGGCCCGGAGTCGGGTGGTCATGCTGCCCACTTCGCTGCCGTGGGCAATTTGCACATCGGCTTGCGCCTGCAGGGCTTGCAGCGTGCCTTGCAACTGAAACTGGCTGGCCATGATTTGCCACGGGGCGGTTTGACCGCTTGTGTATTGCACGCGTGGTGACTTCACGGACAACTCAATGGGCGTGTCCGCTTGCGCAAAGCCGCCTTGCCAACGGGCTTGGAGTTCGCCCGTTCCAAAGGCCCTGAACCCTTTGAGCTGGGCAGCCCAAGCGGGCCAGCGCTGTAACCAGCTCAGGCTTTGTGCGGCATCTTGCAGCCTCACATCCAGCTGGCCTTGGCCTGTTGCGGGGGCCACAAGCCCTTGCACTTGCGCCTGCAGGCCCGGCAAGTTCAGCTGGGCCTGGCCTAGTGCACTTTGCTTTTGGACTTGGTATTTGAACTGTGCACTCAGCCGGGCTTGCGCGGCTTCCAGCGTCAAGCTGCGGATGTCCCAGACCTGTTCTTGCCACTGCCCCTGCAACTGCAGGCGGTCCCATTGCAGGCGGTCGTTGGCAGCGTTCTGGTTTTTCCGGGGTGGGCTTGTGTCAGTGCTGGCTTGCAGGTCGGCTTGCAGTTCGATGCGGCCCTGGCCTGCGTCTTCGGCTTGCAACTGGCCTTGCACCGCAGGCCCTGCCAAGGCCGTGTGCAGTTCGGCGGGCAAAAGGCCTTTGACACCGATCTGCCCGGTCCAGCCGTTGGCAGTTTGTCGGCCTTGGCCCTGCACCTGTCCACCGGCTATTTGGGCCTTGGCTTGCACAAGCTGCCACAGTCCATTTTGGTAGCCGATTTGTGCATCGAGCTGCGACAGGGGCAAGCGCTGCAGGTCCCAGGGGCCTGCGTTCAAATTGCGCCACTGGGTTTCTAGGTGCCAGCCTTGCGCATCGGGGACCCCTTTGGCCTGACCCGTCAAACGGGTTTGGGGTGCGCCCGGCCACAACAGCGCCAAGTCCAGGGCATGACCCTCGATATGGGCTTGCACCACCACCTGTTTCTGCCAAGGCTGGATGAGGGCCTGCAGCTGCAGCTGCATGAGCTCGGCCGATGGCGCGGGGCCGATCTGTGCGCTGGGCGGTGAGGGCTTGGGGTGGGTATCTGTGGGGGCCAATTGGGCCTGAACGTCCAATTGCGCCTGCGCCCCCGACAGCTTGCCTTGCACCGAAGCATGCAAGTCCAGCGTCGGGCTGCTGCGGCCAGACCGGCCAGCATGCCCCGGCATTTGCACCTGGCCTTGCCACTGCAGGTTCAAAGCCATGGGCGCTGCGGCCTGCAGCTGCGCCTGCAGGGTGTAGCGGCCCTGGGCCAGTTTGAATTCTTCCAGTGACAGTGTGTGCTGTTGCCCGTCGTAAGCGTATTGCCCCCGCACATCGGACAGCACCGGCTCGGCCAGCTTTTGCCAGCTCAGTCGATCGACTTGCCAGGCCATCTGCACCTTCATGGGCAAGGTCAGCGAGGTCAAGGGTGTTGGGGCTTTCGGTGGGGACTGGTCATCGATGTGCAATGAGCCCACGCGCAGCTGCTTGACCGGCCAGGGTTGGTCCCACAGCCGCGACCAGTCCAGTTGAACATCGGCCTGGCTGATGTGGACCTGCAATCCCTCTTTTTGCCAGTGCAATTGTCCGATTTGGCCACCGCGTTGCAGGTCCCCCTGGACCTCTGCGGTGCGCAATTGCTGGTCCGCTGGCAGCACCCAGTTGGCCCATGTCAGCACGGCAGCCAAAGAGCCCGGTGTGCCCGACCAGAGCCAGATCCCCCAGGCCAGGCCCAGCAGGAGCAGCGGGCCCAGCAAAGCCGACAGGGCCATGCTCGATGCGCTACGCCACAGCGGCAGACGCTTGGGCGGTGGGGGTGTTGGTGGGGTGTTTTCGGTCGGGGTCAAAACGTGAACCCCACATTCATGTGCAGGCGCAATTTGCGAACGGCCTGACCATAGGCCAGGTCGATGCGCACAGGCCCTACGGGACTGCGCCAGCGTGCGCCCACCCCCAAACCCAGTCGGGTTTTGAGTTGATGCATGTCGTTGGACACCGTGCCGGCATCGACAAACACGGCGCTTTCCCATTCGGTGCGCTGCCGGTTCACCGTAATGGGGCGTTGCCACTCCAGGCTGCTGGTGGCCAGATAGCGCCCGGCCAGCACCAGGCCGTTGGCTTGTTCGATGCCAATGCTGCGAGGCGCATAGCCACGGACACTGTGGTCCCCGCCAGCCAAAAATAACTGGGTGGAGGGCAGGTTGGACGTGTCCTTGCTGACCACACTGCCCAGCTCGGCACGCAAGGCCAGGCGGCCTGACTTTTCACCCACGGGCTGCAAGAACAAGCCCTTGGTCAGCCAGCGGAAATAGGGCTCTTTTTGTGCGCCCAGGGTCACGCCAGCCCCGACCTCCAGGCCCCAGCCCAGGCCACGGCTGGGAAACGGCAGGCTGTCGAAGTTGCGCCAGGTCCAGGCGTAATTGCCGCTGATGGCTTCTTGCTGGCCCCTCAGGTCACCGGTCAATTTGGCCCCGTCGTATTGGGCGTAGTAAGAGCGGTCGATGCGCTCGCCCAATTGGCTGCGACCTGCTCGCCAGCGCTGGCTGTTGACCTGAAAGCCGGTGAATTTCTCGTGGTCCATTTTGACCGAGGTGTTCCACCGCCACAGGCTGATGTCGGGGGGCGCCAGCAGATCCAGGCCGATGCTTTGCAAATTTTTATCAAGGGCCAGTTTGCTGACCGAGCGCCAGCCCAGACCTGGGACGCTGTGGTGGGTGTGTTCTGCGGTCAGTCGTGCACCGCTGTCGCTTCGCACGCCGACGCCCAACACCCATTTTTGGCGCATGGCCTCTTTGAGTTCCACTTTCACCGGCGCGGCATCGGCTGGGCCGTCCGGGTCCACGCCGACAAAAACGGCATCGTAGAAACCACTGTTGACCAGGCGCTGCTGCGCTTCCAGTAATTCGGTTTGGCGGTAAAGCATGCCGGGGTACAAGCGAGCAAGGCGTTGCACTTGCTCAGACCCGTAGCGGTCCGCGCCGATGATTTGCATGGGACCCAGAAACACGGGGGGACCGGAGTCCAGGGTCAGGTCCAGCCGTACCTCATTGCTCGTCGCGTCGACCCTGGCCTGGCTTTCCACAATGCGGCCCCAAGGGTAGCGCTGTGAAACCAGTTGGCGCAGCGCCTGATTTTTGGCACTGCTCCACTCGGCTTGGGTGAACTGCTCGCCGGGCGGCAGTGCCCACTGGCTGACGATCTCTTCTTTTTGAGTTTGGGCCTGGCTGTTGTGTGCTGCATCACCTTGCCAATGCCATTGGACCTGGACAATGCGGGCCACCGGCCCGCCGATCACCTCCAGCTGCACCAGGCGTGCAGCCTGGCCGCTGCTCGCAGCGCTTTGAGTCCAATGCAATTGGGGATTAAAAAACCCCAGCGTCCCCAGCAGATCGCGCGCCTGTTGGTCAGCATCACGCAGCAGCCGGGACAACTCGGTGTCGTCCAGATCGTTCAGGGTTTTGTAGTTTTGCAAAGCCAGGTGCTGTTCCAGCCATGTCCGGATGCGATTGTCATCGGCTTTGACCACCAAATCAAAAGCTGGCGGTGTCTGGACGGGCGTGGCGTCCGGTGTGACTGTGGCAGCCAGAACCTGGCCCATCAGGCAGGTGCTGAGGACCAGGCTCGTTAAACCCCTGCACGTCCAGCGAACTTGGCAGTGTTGCGTGGTCATCGACAAGTCAGCCAGCGCGCAGCTGGCTTGGTCATTTGCTGAGCATGCGCATCGCGTCTTCCAGACCCTTGAGGGTCAGCGGGTACATGCGCTGGCTCATGAGTTGCTGAATGATCGAAATGCTCTGGCGGTACTGCCACACGCCTTGTGGCTCAGGGTTGATCCAGGCGAACTTGGGGAAGGTGTGCGTCAGGCGCTGCAGCCATTCGGCTCCGGCTTCTTCGTTGTTGTATTCGACGCTGCCGCCTTTTTGCAAAATCTCATAGGGGCTCATGGTGGCGTCCCCAATGAAGATCAGCTTGTAGTCCTTGTTGTACTTGCGCAGGATGTCCCAGGTGGCAAATTTCTCGGCATAGCGGCGCTTGTTGTTCTTCCACATGAAGTCATAGACGCAGTTGTGGAAGTAATAAAAATCGAGGTGCTTGAACTCCGACTTGACGGCCGAGAACATTTCTTCTACGCGCGCAATGTGCTCGTCCATGGTGCCGCCCACGTCCATGAGCAGCAGCACCTTCACATTGTTGTGGCGCTCGGGGCGCATCAGGATGTCCAAGTATCCGGCGTTGGCGGCCGTCTTGCGGATGGTGCCGTCCAGGTCCAACTCGTCGTGCGAGCCTTCGCGGGCAAAGCGGCGCAGGCGACGCAACGCCACCTTGATGTTGCGCGTGCCCAGCTCTTGCTGGTCGTCATAGTCCTTGTAGGCGCGCTGCTCCCAGACCTTGATGGCGCTTTTGTTGCCCCCCTTGCCGCCAATGCGGATGCCCTGCGGGTTGTAGCCCCCATTGCCAAAAGGCGATGTGCCGCCTGTACCAATCCACTTGTTGCCACCTTCGTGGCGTTCTTTTTGCTCTTCCAGGCGCTTCTTGAGAGTGTCCATCAACTCGTCCCAGCCCATCTTCTCGATGGCGGCTTTTTGCTCGGGCGTGAGTTCTTTTTGCAGGATTTTTTCGAGCCAGTCGAGGGGCACTTCTTTGGTGAAGTCGGTCAACATCTCCACGCCCTTGAAGTAGGCGCCAAAGGCTTTGTCAAACTTGTCGAAGTGCTTTTCGTCCTTGACCATCACGGTGCGGGCCAGGTGGTAAAAATCGTCGATGCTGCAGGCATCCGACGCCGGGCCGACCACATTGGCCTGCAGGGCTTCGAGCAGGGTCAGGTATTCGCGCACCGAAACCGGCAGTTTGGCTGCACGCAAGGTGTAGAAAAAATCGATCAGCATGGTTCAGGCCCAGACCAGTTGGCTAGCGTTGCTTGTTCAGTGAGTGCATGAGCTGCGCCTTGACTTCGTGCCATTCGCCTGAGCGCAGGCTGTACATCACGGTGTCCCGGATGGTGCCGTCGCGGCGCAGAGCGTGACCGCGAATCACACCGTCCTTTTTGGCACCCAAGCGCTCAATCGCAGCTTGCGACGCGAAGTTGAAATTGTCGGTGCGCCAGCCCACCACATGGCAGCCCAAGGTCTCGAAGGCATGGGTCAACAAAAGCAATTTGCAGGTGGTGTTGACGTGGCTGCGCTGCACGCTTTTGGCATACCAGGTCCATCCGATTTCCACACGTTTGACGGCGGGCACGATGTCGTGGTAGCTGCTGCTGCCCAGCACACGCCCACTGGCCGACTCGATCACCACAAAGGGGAAGCGGTTGCCGGCCTCGCGCATGGCCAGTGCGTCTTCGATGTACTGACGTGTTTTTTCTGGTTCTGGAACCGAGGTGACCCGGATGTTCCAGAGCTCGCCATCGGCAGCGGCTGCGCGCAGTCCTGGCTCGTCTTCCAGTGTCATGGGGCGCAGTTCAATGCCACGTGCTGACAAGGTGATGGGGCTCACAAAGGTCATGGATACAACGCTTTCTATGATTTATTCCGGGGACCGGTCTTTTCGGTTGCGCCAGTAACGCGCCAGGTGCAAACCACCGCCGCCGCCCAGGCCCACCAGCAAGATGCCGCCAATGCTGGCGTTGTCGTAGCCTGCGCTGAAAATGTTCCATCCAAGCAGTTTGCCCGCCCAGTAGCCCAGCAGTGCGCCACCGACAAAACCAACAGCGTCTGAAACACCTTCAAGCAAGGGGTTGGGTGAAGACATGGCTGTGTTTCAGCGGTTGCGCTGGTTCATGAACACCAGCTTTTCAAACAATGTGACGTCCTGTTCGTTTTTGAGCAAGGCGCCTACCAGCGGCGGCACCGAAACTTTCTGATCGGCGCTTTGCAGCGCTTCGAGCGGGATGTCCTCGGCCACCAACAATTTCAGCCAGTCAAGCAATTCGCTGGTGGATGGCTTTTTCTTCAGCCCGGGCAAACCGCGCACATCGTAAAAGGTCTTGAGGGCCAAGGCCAGCAAGTCTTTTTTGAGCGTGGGGAAGTGCACATCCACGATCTGGCGCATGGTGTCCGCTTCGGGGAACTTGATGTAGTGAAAGAAGCAGCGGCGCAAAAAGGCGTCGGGCAGCTCTTTTTCGTTGTTGGATGTGATGAACACCAGCGGGCGGGTTTTGGCCTTGATCAGCTGGCGCGTTTCGTAGCAATAAAACTCCATGCGGTCGATCTCGCGCAGCAAGTCGTTCGGGAACTCGATGTCGGCCTTGTCGATCTCGTCGATCAGGATGGCCACGGGCGTTTCGGACGTGAAGGCCTGCCAGAGCACCCCCTTGATGATGTAGTTGTCGATGTCCTTGACCTTTTCGTCGCCCAACTGGCTGTCGCGCAGACGGCTCACCGCGTCGTATTCGTACAGGCCTTGTTGCGCCTTGGTGGTCGACTTGATGTGCCATTGCAACAAAGGCAAGCCCAAAGACTGGGCCACTTCCTCGGCCAGCATGGTTTTGCCGGTGCCGGGCTCGCCCTTGACCAGCAGGGGGCGTTTGAGGGTGATGGCGGCGTTCACGGCCAGCATCAGATCCTGCGTGGCGACGTAGTTTTCGGTACCTTGGAATTTCATGGTGGGCAGTTCTTTGAAACAGTAAAGCAGCTTGTCAGGATTATGAGGGCCAGCCCGATATAATCCGCAGTTGATTTTTATCAATCAATTGGATTGTGTAAGCAAAATGAACAAGCTGTTGACCTCGATGTTTGCCTTGGCTGTCGCCTCTGTGACCGCCATTTCTGTTCAAGCCCAGGAAACCAAGGGCGACGCCAAAGCCGCTGAGCAAAAGATCGCCATGTGCATCGGTTGCCACGGCATCAAAGGCTACCAAGCCAGCTTTCCCGAGGTGTACCGCGTGCCGATGATCTCGGGCCAGAACGCCAAGTACATCGTGTCTGCCCTCAATGCTTACAAAAAAGGCGATCGCAAACACCCCACCATGCGCGGCATTGCCGACAGCCTGAGCGATCAGGACATGGCTGACCTGGCCGCTTATTACGAACTGCACGGCAAGACCGAAGCTGTGGCTGCTGCCCCCAAGGCGCCCGACGCCAAAGTGGCCGCTTTGCTGCAAAAGGGTGCTTGCATCTCTTGCCATGGCGACAATTTCTCCAAGCCCGTGGACCCCAGCTATCCCAAGATTGCAGGCCAGCACAAAGACTTCCTCTTTGTCGCGCTCAAGTCCTACAAAGTGGAAAACCAGTCCACTTGGGGCCGCAACAACGGCGTCATGGGCGGTATTGCCAAACAGTTCTCCAATGCCGAACTGAAAGCCATGGCGGCTTATATCGGCTCTTTGGAGGGTGACATGAAGACTGTGCCCCAGTCCAAGTTCCGCTGATTTGCTGATTTGTGCACCCAACAAAAAAACCCGCTTCGGCGGGTTTTTTTGTAACTTGAAAATCCGGCGCTCTGCGGTTCAGTCCCGTGTGGCGTGGCGCTGCACGCAGGCGATGTAAGCCTCGCCGTCGGGCATGCGGCCCGAGCGCTGGCTTTCGTGCACCATGCGGCCCAGGCAATCCATGGTCTGGTGGTGCGCGTCGTGCAGCGAATTGAGCCTGTGGGTCAGCAACTCCACTGCCTGGCGGATGCCCCGGGGCTGGTCGATGCTGCATTGCTCGCTGATGGACAGGTGCATTGACAGGTGCAGGAAAGGGTTTTCCTGGTTGGGGTCGGCTGTGTGCATGTTGGCCAGCGCGGCATCCACATCGGCCAATTCGGTGTGGTATTCGGGGTGCTCATCGATCCATTGGCTGACGAGCATTTCCATTGGTTCGAGCGGGGCAGCGGTTCTGGCCTTGGCATAGACGCCACAAAAAAAGCGCCGCACATCGGCTTGGGAGGGTTGAATCAGCATGCCGGGGATTGTCCTTCAAGTTCGGCGGGCAGACATGACCCTAGAATGAACCCAGCCAAATGTTGAAACATGCAATAAAATGCATAAATTACACCACTCGGAGATGAAAACATGAACCAAGCTTACATTTGCGACGCGATTCGCACCCCCTTTGGCCGTTACGGCGGCGCTTTGAGCAGCGTGCGCACCGACGACCTGGGCGCCGTGCCCCTGCGCGCCCTCATGGCCCGCAACCCCAAAGTGGACTGGGCTGCCGTGACCGACGTGCTGTACGGTTGCGCCAACCAGGCCGGTGAAGACAACCGCAACGTGGCCCACATGGCCAGCTTGTTGGCAGGCCTGCCCATCGATGTGCCCGGTGCCACCATCAACCGCCTGTGCGGCTCGGGTCTGGACGCCATTGGCACCGCAGCCCGCGCCATCAAGGCCGGTGAAGCCGGTCTGATGATCGCAGGCGGTGTCGAAAGCATGAGCCGCGCCCCGTTTGTGATGCCCAAGGCCGAGAGCGCCTTCAGCCGCAACAACGCGGTGTACGACACCACCATTGGCTGGCGCTTCATCAACAAGTTGATGAAAGCCCAATACGGCGTGGACTCCATGCCCGAAACCGCAGAAAACGTGGCCACCGACTACAAAATCGAGCGCGAAGCGCAAGACCTGATGGCCTACAACAGCCAGCTGCGCGCTGTGGCCGCCATCAAGGCTGGTCACCTGGCGCGTGAAATTGTGGGTGTGAGCATCCCCCAGAAAAAGGGTGATGCGATCATTGTCGATACCGACGAACACCCCCGTGAGACCAGCCTCGAAGCGCTGGCCAAGCTCAAAGGCGTGGTGCGCCCTGACGGCACGGTGACCGCAGGCAATGCCTCGGGCGTGAACGATGGCGCATGTGCACTGCTGCTGGCCGACGAAGCCACTGCCGCCAAAAACGGCCTGACGCCCAAAGCCCGCATCGTGGGCATGGCCACCGCCGGTGTAGCCCCTCGCGTCATGGGCATTGGCCCTGCGCCGGCCACGCTCAAGGTGCTTGCCCAGACGGGTTTGACCATCGACCACATGGACGTGATCGAGTTGAACGAAGCCTTTGCTGCGCAAGGCCTGGCGGTGATGCGCATGTTGGGCCTGAAAGACGACGACGCCCGCGTGAACGCTTGGGGCGGCGCGATTGCTTTGGGCCACCCGCTGGGGGCCTCGGGCGCACGCCTGGCCACCACCGCCATCAACCGCTTGCAGCAAACGGCGGGCCGCTACGCGCTGTGCACCATGTGCATTGGCGTGGGTCAGGGCATTGCGCTGATTATTGAGCGCGTTTGACCTTTGAACTTGGAGTCGCGTGTGAGGTCTCAGATGGGGTTGCGAAAATCCATCTGACGCAACAAAGCTGCGGTGATTTGCTGCAATCGTGTCAGCGGTCGCGCTGAAGGCATGGCCAGCACCAATTGGTTCCAAAGAGCCGGTGGCCCGATCAAGGCGGTCGGCAAGCCCGGTTTCTGTTGGGCCAACAGCAGTGCACTTTGGGGCAAGATGGAGCAGCCAGCACCATGCTCCACCAAGGAGATGGCGCTGTGCACCGCGCCGACTTCTGCCACGATTTGCAAGCCGATGCGCCTGGGCAGCAAAACGGCATCCACCAGACTTCGTATGGGGTTGGGGGCCGACGGCAAGATCATGGGCCACTGTGCCAATTCGTTCAAGCTCACTCGGGCTTTGAGTGCCGTGCCGTGGGGGGCCACCAGCAAAAGCCGCTCACGCATCAGTGTCTCCGCAATGATCAATGGGGTGGGGGCAGGGTCGAACAAGAGGGCCAAATCAAGGCGGCCCTGCAACAGGTCCTCGCGCAGGGACAAACTCAGGCCTTCGCTCACGCTGATCATGGCGTGGGGCAGTTGTTGCCGAAAACGTTCAACCAGTGGCACGCACAGCCCACTGGCCACGCGGTGTGGCAAACCCACCGTGACACGGCCGCTGGGCTCTTCGTGCATGTCCATCAATTGCCGCCGGGCTTGGCGGGCGGTTTCCAGCATGGCTCGGGCATGGGTCAGCAGTGCTTGGCCAGCTGGCGTCAACCGAACGCCACGGCCATGTCTTTCGAGCAAACGCTGACCCAAGTCGGCTTCCAGCAAACTCAGTTGACGGCTGATGCTGGGCTGGCTCAGGTGCAGGGCGGTGGCGGCACGGCTGACGCTGCCCATGTCGGTCACCATGGCGAACGATTCCAGTTGGCGCAGATCCATTGGAAAGCCTGTAAATTTGGAAATTCTATAGCTGCTATAGCCAATATGCCATTTACATCGACATGAACGGGTCGCACACTGCAAGCTCCATTAGCGTGAGGGTTTCAGAAAATGCGGTTTGCAAACAAGGTGGCGATTGTCACGGGAGCGGGTTGCGTGGGGCCGGGGTGGGGCAACGGTCGGGCGATGGCAGTCCGTTTGGCACAGGAAGGTGCACAGGTGTGGGCCGTCGATTTTGAGCCCGAGCGCTTGGCGCAGACGCTGGCGTTGGCTGGAGATCACGCAAAGGCCATCCACCCCTATGAATGCAATGTGACCGACAGTGCCAGTGTGGGCCAAATGGTCCAGGCTTGCCATGCCCAGCTGGGTGGGCTGGACATCCTCATCAACAATGTTGGGGGGTCTGCCCCTGGCGGCCCTCTTGAGATGAGTGAAGAGGTGTGGGATGCCCAGATCGCCTTCAACCTCAAAAGTGTTTTTCTCACCTGCAAGCATGCACTGCCCTTGCTCAAGACCCGGGGTGGCGGTGCTATTGTCAATATGGCTTCGACTTCAGGCACACGTTGGACCGGCAGCGCCCAAGTGGCTTACGCCGCGGCCAAGGCCGGGGTGATTCAGATGTCCAAGGTCATGGCCATTCAACATGCTGCGGATCACATCCGGGTCAACACCGTGGTGCCTGGACAGTTGCATACCCCTATGGTCGAGTCGCGCCTGGCGGGCCAACGTGCAGGGGGTGATGTGCAGGCCTTGTTGAACCAACGCCTGGCGCGCATTCCCCTGGGTTTCATGGGAGATGGCCGCGACAGCGCCAGTGCCGCTTTGTTTTTGGCCTCAGATGAGGCGCGTTTCATCACGGGCACGGAAATTGTGGTCGATGGCGGGATGACGGTACGTTGTGGTTGACCCGTAATTTTTAACAAAAGGAGACTTGTATGAGCCATGAAATGTCCAGAAGGAAATGGTTGAGCTGTGCAGGTGCTGGCGCTTTGGCCAGCAGCCTTGCAACTGTGGCTTGGGCGCAAACGAGCAACCGTCCGCTGCGTGTGATCGTTGCTTTTGCTCCCGGGGGGCCTGTGGACTTTGTGGCTAGAAGCTTGGCGGAGTCACTGTCGCGCGAACTAGGTCGCACGGTACTGGTCGACAACAAACCGGGTGCCAACGGTGCCATTGGTGCGATGGAAACGCTCAAAGGCGAACCCGATGGCAGCACGGTCTGGTTGACGAGCGTGGGCGCTGCGGCCATCAACCCTGCACTTTACGAAAAGTTGCCTTACGACATGGTGCGTGACTTCTCGCCAGTGTCATTGGTGGTCAACAACGTAGAGGTGTTTGTCACCAGCGCGCAAAACCCATCAACCGATGCGGCTGATTTTGTTCAACGTGCCAGAGCCAGCAATGCGCCAGTGCCGATTGCTTCCTCAGGCAACGGCAGTATCCCGCACTTGGCTTTGTTGCAATTGCAAACTGCCACCCGCCTGGATTTGTTGCATGTGCCCTTCAACGGCATGGCTCCGGCTCTGACCAATTTGCTGGGTGGCCAAGTCCAAGGCGTATTTGCGGACGTGCCTGCGGTCATGAGTCAGATCAAGGCAGGCCGCCTCAAGGCTTTGGGCATGGCTTCAATGGCACGCCATCCAGGTTTGCCTGATGTGCGCACCTTCCAGGAAATGGGTTTCCCGGCCGTGGACACCAACAATTGGTATGCCTTTTTCGTGTCCTCGCGCACGCCACGACCGATCGTCGATGCGCTCAACATTGCGACCCGAAAGGCTCTGGCTGATCCGGCTGTTGCAAGTCGTTTGTTGCAGTCAGGTGCCGAGCCACGCGCCAGTACGCCGGAAGAAATGGCCGCGCTGCTCAAAGCCGACACGGACAAATGGGCAGCCCTGATCAAGGCCCGAAACATCCGCCTTAACTCTTGACACCCAACACACCGGTCCTGTGCTTGTTTCGCGCGGGTCTGAGGTGTCAGTGATGTGTAGAACAGTCCGTAGAATTTTCAGACAAGGGGTGGATGGTGAACAAGCTTTGGCTTTGTGATTTGGCTGGACCCTGGCCGGTTCCGGTTGGGCCAGGACTGCAATCGTGGCGATCCTGGCGCGGTGATGTGGGCGGATGGCGACACTATTGGGCAGGTGCGCTGGCTGATCGACCTGCGGCACCTTCAGGTACTGCCTGGGAGTGTTTGCAAGCAGGCACCGACCTCCAAAGTCCTGCCTATTTGCGGGGTGTTCAAACCCCTTTTCACTACGTGGTGGAGACCGACGTGGCCGCAGGCGGCGAGGCTGAACTGCAAGCTTGGTATGAACAAGAACATTTGCCGGGTTTGTCCCGCGTGCCAGGCTGTGATCGCGCGCGTCGTTTCTTGCGGCTTTCGATCAACAGTCCATCGGCCACCTCATCGGGTGATGGGGCTTGGTCAAGTTTGCCTTTGTATGTTGCTAGCTACGACCTCCAGGGTCCCGAGGTCACCGAGTCTGCGCCCTGGTTGGCAGTGCGACACACCGACTGGAGCTCGCGCGTGAGACCCCTGTTTCGCAACACCCGCCGCACCCTGTTCATTCGTCCGGACATGAGCTCATGACCCCTTCACAAGACCCCATGACGCCTGTACGCACGTACCAGGCACAACCCGTGGCACCGCAACTTCGGCTGCCGCCTGGGGCATGTGATGCCCATGTCCATGTCTTTGGCCCGCCCGAACTGTATCCCTACAACCCCTCGCGCCAAATCACACCCGTGGCTGCACCGCGAGACACCTTGTTTGCTTTGCATCGCACTTTGGGCATTGAGCGTTGCGTCATCGTCCAATCCATGGTGCATGGTCTGGACAACCGGGTGGTTGAGGACGCCATCGCGGCAGGTGGTGGGCGTTATTTGGGTGTGGCGCTTGTGCCGCTGGATGTGCCCGATGCCGAGTTGGCGCGCTTGGCGCATTTGGGCATGCGCGGTGTGCGGTTTAATTTCATGCGCCATTTGGGCGCGGGTGCTGACGTGCGCGATGTCATTGCCATGACCCCAAGACTTGCGACGCATGGCTTGCATTTGCAGGTTCATTTTGAATCGGAATTGGTGCATGAACTGGGTCCTTGGTTGGTGCAAAGCAAAGTGCCCGTGGTGATCGATCACATGGGGCGGGTGGATGCCCGCTTGGGCCAGAGCCATGCTGACTTTCAGGCCCTGATGCGTTTGCTGGATACGCCAGATTTTTGGGTCAAGCTCAGTGGCATTGACCGCATTGATGCCCACGCCGCGCCCCAGCAACGCTACAGTCGGGGGGTGTTCTTGGCGCAGCAACTGTGGCGTCATCACCCTGATCGCTGTGTCTGGGGCAGCGACTGGCCGCACCCGAACCATACCCACATTCCGGACGATGCCGCACTGGTGGATGCCTTGGCGCAGATCGTGCCCAATGTGGCCGATTTGCAGGCCCTGTTGGTCGACAACCCGCAGCGTTTGTACCGTTTTGTGTGAGTGCTGTTCTGTCAGATCACGGGTGATGGGCTGTCATTGAGTGGGCCTGGCCACCAGCCCCTTCGTGGGCTTTTTAGTGCGTGTTCGAGTTCATCGGCATTGACCTCGATTTCCATACGCAAGAGCGCAGCCCCCATGGCTTTGCCCAAATTGTCCAAGCGCAAGTTGCGTGCACCGCCGCCTTGCAGCGCGCCGTGCAGCACGAACTTCAGGGCCAGGATGTTGGGCAGTGGCCAGGCGTCCACCTGCCCCGGTAGCCAGGGTGCAAAGTGGGCTTGCACCTTGGCGGCGGTGACTTCGCGTTCGAGGATGCGATAGCCCGCTTCGTTCCAGGCAAACAGGCCAAAGTCCACCCAGTCTGCCTTGTCGCCGCTGCGGGCGTGGGCGATGCGGGTCAGGGGTATTTTGATGAGCGGTGTGGTGTTCATGCGCTGGGCTCCAACATCTCCAGGCGGGCTTGTACCCGGTCGCGCGGGATCAGCGTGGGCCAGATGCCCAGCAGTTCGCTGGTGTTGTTCAGGCCCTGAAAGCCACAGGTGTAGGCGGGGCCGCTCAGCGCCATCCAGGGGAAAAGCCGCCCGAAGCCATCGGCCACCGCCCTGACGGGTGTGCGCAGCACCATGCGCACCCAGATTTCGGCGCGTTCGTTCAGTTCGTTAGCAGGGGGCAACGGGGCCAGTGGGCCGTGCGCTGAATTGAGTCCGGGGTATTCCACAAACAGCTCGTCAAAAGGCATTTTTCGCTCTTGCAGTTGGCTGCGGATCATGGCCTCGGCTGCGTGCACTTTGTCCCAAGCATCGGGCCATGAAAAGCCCCAGCTGATCTCGGCCTTGAACCCATCCCGAAAGCCCGCCACCACCTTGAGCTGACCGGTGGGCGCGTGGCCTTGTGCGCCGGTCAAGCGCACGCGGTGCTGGCCTTCGTCGGTCAGTTGGATCTGGCCCATGTCGAGCACCACATCGGGCGAAAAATACGCATGCGGGTTGTGCACCTCGTACAGCAATTGCTGGCGCACCGTGTCAAAGTTGATCAGCCCGCCCGTGTCGGGGGCCTTGGTGATGACGGCCGTGCCATCGGCAAAGACTTCGGCAATCGGGTAGCCGATGTGCGCCAGATCCGGGATGTTTTGCCAATCGCCCTGGCTGCCGAAATTGCCGCCGCTGCCCTGGCCCGAGCATTCGAGCAAATGCCCCACCGTGAGGCCTTGGGCCAGGCGGTTGAAGTCTTCTTCCGTGGCCGCATCGGCAAGCTTCCAGCCCAGGCCATGCACCAGCGGCCCCAGAAACAGCGCCGCATCGGCCACACGCCCGGTGATCACGATGTCGGCCCCTTGATCCAGCGCATCCACAATGGGCTGTGCACCCAGATAAGCGTTGCCAAACACCAGCCGCTCGCGCACGTTCGTCACATCGACGCCGTTCATCAGGTGGTCAAAGCGGGCGTCGCTTGCTTGCAGCAGCGGCAGCACATCGTCGCCACTGACCACCGCGATGCGCGGGTGCCAGCCCTTGGCCGCGAGTGCCGTTTGCACCGCCTGCGCGGCGCCCATGGGGTTCAGTCCGCCCGCGTTGCAAACGAATCTGACACCACGCGGCTGCATCAAGGGCCACAGGCGCAGCAGCATGGGCACCACATCGCGTGCATAGCCCAGAGTGAGGTCGCGTTGTCGGTCTTTTTGCAAGATGGCCAGCGTCAACTCGGCCAAGTGGTCGCTGGCGATGAATTGCACTTGGCCGCGCTCGATGCTGGCGACCACGGGCTCCCAGTTGTCCCCGTAAAAACCAAGTCCCGAACCGATGCGAATGGATTGCGTCATGGGTCGATATTGAAGCCTTGTGTATTGACCGTAATGGGGGACAACCCCTAGGAAAAGTCCCGGGTAAGACATCCATAATCGCACGGTCGTTCGCAAATGCGCGGAGTGGCGTGGCCTTGTTGGCAGCGAGCGAAAACGCAGACAGAAAGAAAACATAGGAGACAAGCGTGCAATTGCTGCAACTGCTGATCAGCGGTGTGGCCCAGGGCTGTATTTACGGACTCATCGCCCTGGGTTTCGTGCTGATTTACAAGGCCACCGAAACGGTGAGCTTTGCCCAGGGCGACCTGATGATGGTGGGGGCCTTTTCAGGGCTGGCCGCCATGACGCTGCTGGGCTTTCCCTTCTGGATTGCGGTGCCTGCGGCCATTGTGGCCATGGGCGTGTTCGGCGCTTTTCTGGAGCGCCTGGTCATTCGCCCCATCCTCGGACAACCGGCTTTTTCCATCGTCATGCTGACCATTGGCGTGGGCTATGTGCTGCGCGGCTTGATCACCATGATTCCTGATGTGGGCACCGACACCCACACCATGCCCGTTCCTTATGCGGGTGAGGTCCTGCGTTTGGGCGGGTTGGTGATCGCGGCCGAGCAAATGGTGGTGATCGGGGCCACCGGCATTTTGTGCCTGGGCCTGTTCGCCATGTTCAAGTACAGCAAGCTGGGCATCGCCATGCAAGCGGCCTCGCAAAACCAGCTGGCTGCTTATTACATGGGCATTCCGGTCAAGCAGATCAACGGTCTGGTGTGGGGCCTGGCCGCGGCCGTGGCGGCGGTGGCGGGCTTGCTGTTGGCTCCCATCACTTTTGTGCACGCCAACATGGGCTTCATTGGGCTGAAAGCCTTCCCCGCTGCGGTGGTGGGTGGCTTTGGCAGTTTACCGGGTGCGATTGTGGGGGGTCTGGTGATTGGCATCGTTGAATCTTTCTCCGGCTTTTATTTGCCCGAAGGCTTCAAAGACATCGCGCCTTACATCGTCGTTTTGCTCATGCTGGTGCTCAAGCCCAATGGCTTGTTCGGCGAGCAACTGCGCAAGAAAGTTTGAGGCCCCGGCATGCGTTTCATTTTCAAAACCGATTACAACCAGGACGTGAAGCTGGCCAAGCACGGCGGCCATGTGTTCTGGTACAGCCTGCTGGGCCTGTTCCTCGTGGCCGCGCCCTGGGTGGTGCCCGAGTACTGGCTGGCGCAGCTGACTTTTGTGCTGATCTATGCGGTGGTGGGCTTGGGCTTGATGCTGCTGGCGGGCTTCACGGGCTTGTTCTCTTTGGGCCATGCCGCTTTCTTGGGTGTGGGGGCTTATACCCAAGGTGTGTTGGTCAATGCCGGCGTGCCGTTTCCGCTGGCGCTGGTGTGTGCGGGCCTGTTCTCGGCCATGGCCGGCGTCATCGTGGGCTTGCCGGCGCTGCGCGTCAAAGGCATTTATCTGGGCATGGCCACACTGGCTTTTGGCTTCATCGTCGAAGAAGGCATGGCCCGCTGGGAGCATGTCACGGGCGGCAACGCGGGCCTGATGGTGGGTTATCCCGCCATCGGCAGCTGGACGCTGGACAGCACCGAGTCGTTTTATTTCCTGTGCCTGGTGGTGGCGGTGGGGGCCACGCTGGCCATCGTGAACCTGCTGCGTTCGTCCACCGGCCGTGCCTTTGTGGCCATCCGCGATTCCGAAATCTCGGCGCAAAGCATGGGCATCCACCTGGCACGCTACAAGACGCTGTCCTTTGCCTTGTCAGCGGCGTTGGCCGGCATTGGCGGCGCTTTGTATGCGCACAAAATCCAGTTCCTCTCGCCCGAGCAGTTCAGCATCATCCAGTCGATTGACTTGCTGCTGATGGTGGTGATTGGTGGCTTGGGTTCGATCCATGGCGCCTTCCTGGGTGCGATTTTCCTGATCGTCATGCCTCAGCTGATCTCCTTGGGCAAAGACTTTTTGCCAGCAGCCATCGCTGGCGCCGCCGGTTTGCAGGGCACGGTCTACGGCATGGTGCTGATCGCCTTTGTGTTGTTTGAGCCCATGGGCTTGTATGGCCGCTGGCTCAAGGTGCGCACCTGGTTCCAGTTGTTCCCGTTTTACCGCCGTGGCCTGTTCAAGCGCCAGAAATCGTTCCAGAAGTCGGACCGCCTGAAATGAACGCAGACATCCTTTTATCCGCCCAAGACCTGAGCGTGCGCTTTGGCGGCGTGCTGGCCGTGAACAAGGTCAGCTTCGACGTCAAACGTGGCGAGGTCTTCACCCTGATCGGCCCTAACGGCGCAGGCAAAACCACGGTGTTCAACCTGATCAGCCGCATCTACACCCCCACCACGGGTGTGATCGATTACGCCGGGCCGCAAGGCAAGATCCGCCTGACCGACCAGCCGCCGCACCAAATTGCCGGCTTGGGCATTGCCCGCACGTTTCAGAACATCGAGTTGTTTGAGCACGCCACTGTGCTGCAAAACCTCTTGATCGGTCGCCACACCCACCGCAAGACGGGGCTGTGGAGCGAGATGTTTTTTACCGCCAAAACCCGCGCTGCCGAAATCCATGCGCGTGAAAAAGTCGAGGAAGTCATCGACTTTCTGGACCTGCAACACCACCGCGATTCGATGGTAGCGGGCTTGCCTTATGGCGTGCGCAAAGTGGTCGAGCTGGCCCGCGCCCTGTGCACCGAGCCCAAGCTGCTGCTGCTGGACGAGCCCTCTTCGGGCCTGAACGTCGAGGAAACCGAAGACATGGCCTTCTGGATTTCGGACATCAAAAACGAGCTGGGCATCACGGTGCTCATGGTCGAACATGACATGAGCCTCGTCTCCAAAGTGTCGGACCGCGTGCTGGCCATGAGCCAGGGTGAAGAACTGGCCACCGGCACGCCCAGCCAGGTGCAAAGCGACCCGGCCGTCATCGAGGCCTATTTGGGCACGGTGGACGACGTGTCCAGCCTGCGCCGTGAAAACTACGTGCCCGGAGGTGCCGCATGAGCGCAGCCACCCAGACCCTCAACACAGCGCCCGAGGCTGTCGCAGACAACCTCATGCTCAAGCTGCTAAACGTCGAGAGCGCCTACGGCCCGATCAAGGCGATTCGCGGCGTGAGCCTGCAGGTGCGGCGCGGCGAAATCGCCACCGTGCTCGGCTCCAACGGCGCGGGCAAGACCACCATCTTGAAAACCATCAGCGGCATCATTGACCCGCGCAAAGGCTCGATCGAGTTCAAGGGCCAAAGCATCACCGCGCAGGACCCCGCCATCATCGTGCAGCGTGGCCTCATGCACGTGCCCGAAGGCCGAGAGGTGTTCCCGCTGCTGTCGATTCGCGACAACCTGCTGATGGGGGCCTACACCCGCAAGGACCGCGATGGCGTGGCGCGCGACATGGAGGTGGTGTTCAACTACTTTCCCATCCTGCGCGAGCGGGCTGCGCAAGACGCCGGCTTGCTCTCGGGTGGTCAGCAGCAAATGCTGGCCATCAGCCGTGCCCTCATGGCCAACCCCGACCTGATCTTGCTGGACGAACCCAGCTTGGGCCTGAGTCCCAAACTGACCAAGGAAATCTTCGAGATCGTGGTGCGCATCAACCGCGAACGCGGCACCACCATCTTGCTGGTCGAGCAAAACGCCAACATGGCGCTCAACGCCTCGGACTACGGTTATGTGCTGGAAAACGGTCGCATCGTGATGGAAGACACCTGCGCCCGCTTGCGTGAAAAAGAGGACATCAAGGAGTTCTACTTGGGCATGAAGGAAGAGGGCGTGCGCGCCGACCGCCGCTGGAAAAAGAAGAAAACCTGGAGATAAAACATGAGCCAACTCTGGGACACCTCCGGCATTGCGCCGCAAAAAAATGTCGTCATGGCGGGCGAGACCATCCCCGCCATCTTCTGGAACGCGGTCGCCGCACGCGGCCCTAAGGTGTGGATGCGCCAAAAGGACTTTGGCATCTGGCGCAGCTGGACCTGGAACGAGACCGCCCAGGCCGTGCGCGAGATCGGCCACGGTCTCATGGCGCTGGGCTTTGATGCGCGGCACACCGCCTCCATCTTGTCCAACACCAACATCGAATGGGTGCTGTGCGACCTGGCCGTGCTGAGCGCCGGTGGTGTGTCCAACGGCATCTACCCGACCGATGCGGCCGAGCAAGTGCACTACCTGTGCGAAGACTCGGGCACCCGCGTGCTGTTTGTCGAAGACGACGAGCAGCTCGACAAAGCCCTGGCTGTGCGCGACACCTTGCCTTTGTTGCAAAAGATCGTGGTGTTTGACATGGACGGTCTGCGCGACTTCCAGGACCCGCAGGTCATCAGCTTGAAAGACCTGCGCGACCTGGGCCGTGCACACGCCCAGGCGCACCCCGACATGCTCACCCAGCGCAGCGCTGACTGCAAGCCAGAAGACCTGGCCATTTTGGTTTACACATCGGGCACCACGGGCAAACCCAAAGGCGGCATGCACAGCCACCACGGGCTGGTGTACACCGTGCGCGGCTACAACACCTTGATCGCCCGCGACGAGCGCGACGAGTGCATGTGCTTCTTGCCGCTGTGCCACATTGCCGAGCGCATGGGCGGCGAGTATTTCTCGATGTACACCGGGGCCAAGCTCAACTTTGTCGAGAACCCCGAAACCGTGCCCGAAAACGTGCGCGAAATCGCACCCACCGTGTTCACGGCCGTGCCCCGCGTGTGGGAAAAGTTTTACTCGGGCGTGATGATCGCACTCAAGGAAGCCGGGGGCCTGCAGCAAGCCGTCTACGGCTGGGCCATTGGCGTGGGCCAGCAAGTGGCCGACTTGGTGTTGGCGCAAAAGCCAGTGCCTGCCAGCCTCAAGCTGCGTTTTCATGTGGCCCGCCTGCTGGCGCTGAACAATGTGCGCAAGATGATCGGCATCCACCGCGCGCGTTTTCTGGTCACGGGCGCTGCGCCCATCTCGCCCGAACTGGTGCGCTGGTATTTGGCGTTGGGCTTGCCCATGCTCGAAGTCTGGGGCATGACCGAGACCTGCGGTGCTTCGACGGGCGTGCCCGCCAACCGCATCAAGCCCGGCTCCATTGGTCCGGCTGCCGAGTACAACGAAATGCGTCTGGACCCCGTGACCAGCGAAATTCTGGTCCGCGGCCCCAATGTGTTCATGGGTTACCTCAACTTGCCCGAAAAAACCGCCGAGACCATCGATGCCGACGGCTGGCTGCACACGGGTGACGTGGGCTTGGTGGACGAGGAAGGGTTTTTCCGCATCACGGACCGGATGAAAGACATCATCATCACGGCTGGCGGCAAAAACATCACCCCCAGCGAGTTGGAAAACGAATTGAAATTTTCGCCCTACGTCACCGACGCGGTGGTCATTGGCGACAAACGCCCGTACCTGACCGTGATCGTCATGATCGACCAGGAGAACGTCGAGAAATACGCACAAGACAACGACGTGCCTTTCTCCAACTACGCCAGCCTCACGCACAGCGCCGAGGTGCAAAGCCTGATTCAGGCCGAGTTGGACCGGGTCAACAAGAAGTTCGCACGCGTCGAGCAGATCAAGAAATTCTGGTTGCTTGACACCCAACTGAGCGCCGAAGACGAAGAACTCACCCCGACCATGAAGCTCAAGCGCAAACTGGTCGAGAAGAAATACGCCCCCCAAATTGAAGCGATGTACCGCTGATTTTTTCACCCTTTTCTACAACAGGAGACCTGCAACATGAAACTCAAACTCAGCCTGATCGCTGCCGCGATGGCCCTGACCGCTGGCGCGGCCATGGCCCAAACGCAGGGCGTGTCCAAAACTGAAATCACACTGGGCTCGATCCAGGACTTGTCGGGCCCCTTGGCCGGCTTTGGCAAGCAAGTGCGCCTGGGTATGATGCTGCGTGTGGACGAAGCCAACGAGCAAGGCGGCATCAATGGCCGCAAGTTCAAGCTGCTGGTCGAAGACTCGGCCTATGACCCGCGTCGCGCCGTGCTGGCTGCGCAAAAGTTGGTCAACCAGGACAAGATTTTTGCCATGATCGGCCACATTGGCACGGCGCAAAACATGGCCGCCATGCCGGTGCAGTTTCAGAAGAACGTGATCAACTTCTTCCCCGTCACCGCCGCGCGCGAAATGTACGAGCCCTTCCACAAACTCAAGTACTCGTTTGCCGCCACCTACTACGACCAGATGCGCCTGGGTGTGCCGATCCTGGTGAAAGAAAAGAGCGCCAAGCAAATCTGCGCCATGTACCAAGACGATGAATTCGGTCTGGAAGTGTTCCGGGGTGCCGAAGCGGGCCTCAAGAGCATGGGCATGCAGTTTGCCGAAGTCACCACTTACAAGCGTGGTGCCACCGACTTTGCATCGCAAATGCAAAAGCTGGCCTCGTCCAAGTGCGACTTCGTGGTCATGGGCACCATCATCCGCGAAACCATTGGCGGCATTGCCACGGCACGGCGTCTGGGTTTCAACCCGACCTTCATTGGTTCGAGCGCGGCCTACACCGACCTGATCCACAAATTGGGTGGCCCCGCCATGAACGGCTTTTATGCCACCATGTCGACGCAGCACCCCTATCTGGATGAAGCCTCTCAGCCGATCCGTTTCTGGGCCAACAAGTACAAGACCAAGTTCAACGAAGACCCGACCGTGTTCTCGGTCTACGGCTACAACGCCATCGATTCGTTCTTGCGCGCGGTTGAAAAATCCGGTGCCAATGTGACCACCGAAAGCATCATCAAAGCCATGGACACCATGGTGATCGCACCCGATATTTTCGGCACTGGCGAGATGACCTTCAGCCCGACCAAGCGACTGGGCAGCAACGCCTCGCGCATGTCGCAAATCACCGATGGTCGCTGGAAAGTGACCTCCGGCTACTTCAGCGACAAGAAGTAAAGCCTGCAGCGTCTGCTGCATGAAAAACCGCCAGCGCCCGCAAGGACCTGGCGGTTTTTTCATGGGGTCTGAACTTCTGAGGTGTGTTCATGCGCCGGTGTTGGATTGACGCCGCCGCAGTGCCACACGCAGCCGCCAGCTGAGTTGGACCAGCAGATAGCCGAGGGCGGCACCGCCCACACCAAAAATACCCATGCCCAGCAGCACCGGGCCGCCGACCTCTTGCAGGTTGTGGCTCCAGCCTGTGATGACCAGTGTTTCTGCAGGCGCGCTGCTGCCCAGAACCAGGTTGCCCAGTGAGTAGGCCAACCAAAGCCAGAAACCGAAAGTCAAAGGGTTGGTCAGCATGGTCATGACCGCTGCTGCCGGAATGTTGCCGCGCCACCATGTGCAGTGGGCAGCCGCCAAAAAAGTTTGGCCGAGCGGAATCACGAAGGCCCAAAAGGTGCCAATCGCCACGCCCCGTGCCACCGATTCACGTTGAAGCCGCCACAGCTGGGGATTGAGCAAATGGTGTGCCACTGGGCGCAACCAGGTTTGCTGCGCCAGAGATTCGCGGGTGGGCATGGCCTTTTGCAGTAAAGCTTGGTGTTTTTTGAAGAAAGACATGACGGGTCCAGTTTGTGGATGACAGCATGTTGCCCATGCAAGCTTTCTGAAAACAGCAAGAAAATCCAGTGTGACATTCTTGTTTTTTAGGAGTTTAAATGGTCTTTATTCAGTAAAAATAAAGGCCTTCAATCTTGTTGCTTTTTCTAAAGGTGCTGCGAATGGCTTTCAGGGCAGTTGGCAGATCGATTCAGCTTCAAGCGTGTCTTCAACAAAAAGAGGTATTGGATGGAAACCATCGCTCCCCTGTGGCTTTGGGCCACCTTCGTGGCCATTGTGCTGGTGTCGCTCTTCGTGGATTTTGTGGTGCTCAAAAAGCAAGGTGCCCACGACATCGGCGTCAAGGAAGCGCTCAACTGGTCCCTGATCTGGATCGCGTTGAGCTTTTTGTTCAACGGTTTGTTTTGGTGGGCCATCAAGGACACCACCGGCTCGGTGGAGATGGCCAACACCAAATCGCTGGAGTTCCTGACCGGTTACCTGATTGAAAAATCATTGGCGGTGGACAACATCTTTGTCTTCCTGATGATCTTCACCTACTTCGCCGTGCCCACGAATTTCCAGAAGCGCGTGCTGATGATCGGCATCATCGGAGCCATCGTGCTGCGGACCGTGATGATTTTGGTGGGGGGCTGGTTGCTGGCCGAGTTCCACTGGGTGCTTTATGTCTTCGGTGCTTTCCTGATCCTCACGGGTGTGAAGATGTGGTGGGCTGCGGGTAAAGAGCCTGATCTGGAAGACAACCCCGCGCTCAAGTTGCTGCGCAAGGTGTTGCCTGTCAGCAAAAACTACGACGGTGAGAATTTCTGGACCGTGGAGAACGGCAAGAAGATCGCCACACCCTTGTTCATGGTGATCTGCCTGATCGCCTTGACGGATGTGATCTTTGCGGTGGATTCGATCCCGGCGATTTTTGCGATCACCTCGGACCCCTTCATCGTGCTGACCAGCAACGTGTTCGCCATCCTGGGTTTGCGTGCCATGTATTTCCTGCTGGCCGCTGTGGCCAACAAGTTCCACCTGCTCAACTACGGCTTGGCTGTGATCCTGGTGTTCATCGGCACCAAGATGTGCCTGATCGATGTGTTCAAGATCCCGGTGGGCATCTCGTTGGGTGTGGTGGTTGGTATCTTGGCCGCGACCATGTTGTTGAGTGTGCGTTCAGCCAAAGCTTGACGGGCATAGGCTTTGAAAGAGCTCCCGGGGTCAGCGTGCTCTGGGGGCTCTTTGTTTTTCAAGCAGCGGATTCTGTGGCTTGCAAGAGCCGCTGCACCAGCGGGTGTTGTACTTTCTTTTCGGTGCCAATCGCAAAAAAATGTTCTTTCACGCCCTCACATGGCCCCAAGCGCTGCACATCGTAATGTGCCAGCAGCTCGTCGTGCACCCACTCAGCAGCCGGGAACACCCCCATGCCACTTTCGCCAAAGGTTTTGAGCAAGGCGCTGTCTTCAAATTCGCCCACGATGCGCGGCTGAACACCGTGGTGCTCAAACCAATGGTCCAGTCGGGTGCGCACGGCCGTGTGGCCGGTGGGCAAAAGGACCGGCACCTCGGCCAGGCTGGCCGGAAATTTCTTTTTGGCTGACTTGACCAGCGCGGCACTGCCATACCAGGACACGTCCGATGAGCCCAGCGCATGGTTGTACAGCTTGATGTTGGCGTTGCCCGGTGCAGGGCGGTCCGACAGCACCACGTCCAGGCGGTGCAGGGCCAAGTCACCCAGCAGGTCATCAAACTCCCCCTCGTGGCAGAGCAAGCGCAAATTGGGCTCGCCCATCACAGGCTGCATCAGACGTCGCACCACCAGTTTGGGCAGGCCGTCCGAGATGCCTGCGGCCAGACGCACGGTGGGGGAACTGACCGCATCGCGCACCTTGGCGGGCAGGTTTTCACCCAGTTGAAAAATCTGATCGGCCTGCTGCATGGCGGCCAGACCCGCATCGGTCAAGGCCAGCCCGCGGCCGGCGGGTTTGAGCAGCGCATAGCCCAGCGAGCGCTCTAACTCGCGCACTTGCGCACTGACGGTTTGCACCGCCATGTCGAGCTTGTCGGCGGCCCGCGTGATGCCGCCCTCTTTGGCCACGACCCAGAAGTAATACAAGTGCTTGTAATTAAAGGTGGTGCGCATGAGCAGAATTTTTAAGAGGATGGATCAGTCATTATCTGCTTTTACAAGAGTGATGACATCCTTAAAGTAGGCCCACATTTCACCGGCGCTTGGTTTGTTATCGCTCAGTTTGGCGAACGTTCGTCATCGGGCGGTGCCAGGAAATGGAAGAAGGTTTGATCCACATGTTGCGCTTGTCCAAATTCGAAGGAATCACCATGAAATGCCCCACTTGCACCGACACCCCGCTCGTCATGGCTGAACGCCAGGGCGTTGAAATCGACTACTGCCCTTCCTGCAGAGGCATTTGGCTGGACCGAGGTGAACTGGACAAGCTGCTGGACCGCGCTGCAGCGGCAGCACCCTTGCCCGCTTCACCGCCCCAGCCTGCACAGGGCATGCCACGCCCGTCAGGCTATGGCGATGCGCGTTACGGCGACAGTGACCGCGACCACTACAAACGCAAGAAATCCTGGCTGCACGAGATATTTGACTGAGGCGGCGCTGGACCCGATGGCCTGTCGCCTAAAGGCCAGGGCTTGCTGAGTTTTGCGGCTAGATTGCACTGGAGCACATCGACACCGCACACCCATGAACCTCTTGAGCGCACTTCGCCCGGCTTTGCCCATCCTGATCGGGGCCGCGCTGATGTTGTCGGTCAGCATGGGCTTGCGCCAGAGTCTGGGGGTGTTCATGCCGGCCCTGACCAAAGACATCGGCATTTCGGTGTCGCAGTTCACGCTGGCCATTGCCGTGCAGAACCTGGCTTGGGGCTTTTTGCAGCCCTTTGCCGGGGCTTTGGCGGTGCGCATCGGCTACCGCCCGTTGATGATGGCCGGTGCCGTGTTGTATGTGATGGGCATGTCAACGCTGTGGCTGGCGCAAGGCCTGCTGGGGGTCACGCTGGGGGCTGGTTTGGCCATTGGTGCGGCCATGGCCTGCAACGGTTCGGCCATCGCCATGGCGGTGGCTTCGCGTCCCGTGTCGCCCGCCTTGCGCAGCACAGTGCTGGGCATCGTCTCGGCTGCAGGCTCGTTGGGGGCCTTGATGGCAGCACCCGTGGGCCAGTTGCTGTCGCAGTCGTATGGCTGGCGCGTGGGCGTGGCCGGTTTCGTCATCATGGCCTTGATCATCTTGCCTGCCGCCTGGTATGCCGGGCGTGTGGACGCCTTGCCCGTGCCGCCGTCGCCCGCCGGCGAGAAAGACAACGCCCGCGACATGGCCCTGCATGCGCTCAAACACCCGCCGTTTGCGGTCATGTCAGTCGCTTATTTTGTGTGCGGCATGCAGTTGGTGTTTTTGACCACGCACCTGCCTTCTTACCTGGACCTGTGCGGGATGGACCCCATGCTCAGCGCTCAGGCCTTGGGGGTGATCGGGGGCTTCAACGTGCTGGGCAGCCTGTTCTTTGGTTGGGCGGGCGGGCGCTATAACAAGTTGCTGCTGCTGGGCGGCATTTACGTGCTGCGCTCGTTCGGCATGGCCTGGTATTTCCT